>Ga0265313_10000826_pt1 | contig 31286 bp, 34 predicted proteins | sample 4123metaG_FD_203122 | JGI IMG/M metagenome (GOLD analysis project Ga0265313, IMG submission 203122) | Rhizosphere microbial communities from Carex aquatilis grown in University of Washington, Seatle, WA, United States - 4-1-23 metaG | ecosystem: Host-associated > Plants > Roots > Rhizosphere >... | reverse complement strand
CATCGCGCGGTCGAACTGCGAGAGATCGTCGCCTCCGCGCGTCGAGACCCAGTTCGAGTCGGTAACGGTCGGCTGATCGCGATAGAGTCCGCCGGCGTTACGAATGTCGTCGGCGATCGAAGGAGCTCCGGTGACTTGCCGTCCGCGCACCAACTGTGAGGAGATGAGGACCTGCGCCCCGTGGCCGATGGCGAACATCGGCTTCTTGAGCGTATCGAACTCTCGCACGAAGCGATGCACCTCGCGGTCGGTGCGGATGCGGTCCGGGGAACTCCCGCCGGGGATGAGCACGGCGTCAAAATCCTCAGCCGTGCAATCGGCGACCAGTTCCTCTGCCCGAAGGCTTGCGCCATCGTCGAGGCCGCGCTTCCCGCGGATGCGCTGGCGCGCCCGCTCGTCTACCCCGACGATAGTGACGATCGCGCCGGCCTCTTCGAGGGCCCGGCGCGGTTCGGTAAGGTCAACTTCTTCGAAGCCGTCGCCAATTAAAGCGGCGACGCGCTTTCCATCCACTCCCTGCATATCGGCCCCGTAGATTCGCGCCGCCGGGTGGAACCCCTAGCCAAAGAGGCCGCGCGTCAGACCTCCATCGACCGAGACGGTCTGTCCGGTGACGTAGCCGGCAGGCTCCCCACAGAGGAAGACGGCCATGGGGGCAAACTCCTGAGGCGAAGCGACCCGGCCGATCGGTACCTCCGATCCGGCGGCCCGCATTTTTGCCTCGTCGTCGCCGTAGAGGCTGCGCAGCCGGGCCGTATCGACCCGCCCCGTCGCAATCGAATTAATGGTCACGCCATCGGCTGCCACCTCGGTTGCCAGCGTACGGAGCGCTGAGACGAGCGCCGTGCGAAAGGCATTCGAGAGTACCAGTGTGTCGATCGGCTGTTTGACCGAGGTCGAGGTCAGGGCGACGATCCGGCCCCAACGGGCGGCGCGCATTGGCGGGACAACGTCGTCGAGCAGGCAGAGCATCGACCGCAGCAGCAGACGATAGGCGCCGTCCCAATCGTCGATGCCGACCGCGCTGAAGCGCCCCGGCTTTGGACCGCCGCCGTTGAGAATAGCGATGTCGACCGAGCCGTACGTTTCGCGGATTGCGGCCAGCGCCGAGCCGATCGAGGCGGGATCGGAGAGATCGAGCGAAAAGCCGCGCGCCTCTTGCGCCCCGGCGGCCCGCGCCTCGGCTGCCACGGCCTCCAAACGCTCGGCATCCCGGGAGGCCAAGGCCAGCCTTACGCCCTCCCGGGCCAGCCCGAGAGCAATGGCCGCGCCGATTCCGCTGCTTCCGCCGGTTACCAAGGCTGTGCGGCCCGCAATGCCGAGATCCATCGAGGGCACATTGACCTTGCGCGGGCTGCGGGCCTCTGGTATCCTTGGCCGGTCGCCGGGACGGGTGTAGACCTGTACCCGAGCGAGACCATCCTGACTAAGGAGATTACGACGTGCCGCTCACCAAAGAGCAAAAATCGGAGATCGCGGGCAAGTACGGCCGCGGAAGCAACGACACCGGTTCGGCCGAAGTGCAGATTGCGATGCTGACCGCCTCGATCAATCACCTCACCGAGCACCTCAAGATTCACAAAAAGGATCACCACAGCCGTCGCGGCCTGCTGCTGCAAGTCGGTCAGCGCCGCCGGTTGCTCAACTATCTCCACGCCAAAAACTTGGAGCGCTACCGCTCGCTGATCGGAGAACTCGGACTCCGCCGCTAGTCTCGGGTCAGGCAGGCCTCTTGCGCGCGTACGCGCGACGCGCCGCAGCTTCGATCGCATCGACGCCCATGCCGTAGAACTCGACCAGCTCGAACGGATCTCCCGATTGACCGAACGTATCCTCGACGCCGACGAACTCCATCGGCGTCGGGGCTTTTTGCGCCAGAATCTCGGCGACGCGCGAACCCATGCCGGCGTGCTTCTGATGCTCTTCCACGGTTACGATCGCGCCGCAGCTTGCGGCTGCGTCTAAAATAGCGGCCTCGTCCATCGGTTTGACGGTGTGATTGTTGACTACGCGGCACTCGATGCCGTCGCGGCTGAGACGGTCGGCGGCGATTAGCGCGTTATAGACGAGAATGCCGCAGGCCACGATCGCGACGTCGCCGCCCTCGCGAAACGTCTGTGCTTTACCGATTTCAAAGGGCGTCTCGTCAGTGGTAACGACGGCCGATTTCTCGCGGCCAAAACGCAGGTAAACCGGGCCCCACATTTCCGAAAGCGCCAGCGTGGCTTTCTTGGTCTGCACCGAATCGCACGGAACGACGACGGTCATGTGAGGAATCACGCGCATAATTGCGATATCTTCGATCGCTTGGTGTGTCGCGCCGTCCGGACCGACGGAGACGCCGGCGTGCGCGCCGGCGATTTTCACGTTCGTCTCGTTGAGCGCCATGATCGTGCGCACTTGTTCCCACGAGCGCCCCGGATTGAACATCGCATAGCTGGCGATCCACGGAGTCTTGCCGACCGCCGCCAGACCGCCGGCCATCGCGACCAGCATCTGCTCGGAGACGCCGATCTCGATGTACTGCGGCGGATGCGCCTTGCGAAAACCTTCGAAACGCGTCGACTCGGAAAGGTCCGCGCAAATACCCAGAACGTTCGAATCGCGCGAGCCCGCTTCGATCAATCCCTCGCCGAAGCCGTTGCGGGTCGGAACCATTTTGAGATCGGCGGCGCGATAGTCGACTAAATGCATTCCTGCAGCGGCGCCGTCGAGCGCGGAGGTCCCACTACTAGGCATTGGCTACAATCCTTTCGCGTTGCTCGGCGAGCTCGCGCAGCGCTTCTTCGGCCTGCGCGGCATTGGGCGGCTTTCCGTGCCAGGTGTAATCGCCTTCCATGTACGAAACGCCCTTGCCGGGCACGGTATTGGCGATGATGACGTGCGGCTTGCCGGGCGAGGCTTTTGCGCGCTCGGCCGTCGCGATGAAGTCGGCGATGTCGTTACCATCGCACTCGAAGACTTCCCAGTTGAAGGCGCGATACTTATCGGCGAGCGGTTCGAGCGGCATCACGTCTTCGGTGCTTCCGTCGATCTGAATGAAGTTGCGATCGACGATTGCGGTGAGATTATCGAGATCAAACTTTGCGCCGGTCATCACCGCTTCCCAATGCAATCCGCATTGATGCTCCGCGTCCGACGTAACGACCCAAACGTGAAAATCTTTGCCGTCCATCTTGGCTCCCAGCGCCATCCCGACGCCTTGAGCCAGGCCTTCGCCGAGCGGCCCCGACGTCGTCTCGACCGAGGGAAGACGCACGCGCTCCGGGTGTCCTTGCAGCCGCGTACCAAACTTACGCAGCGTGAGCAGCTCCTCGACCGGAAAGTAGCCGAAGTTTGCCATCGCCGAATAGCGCACCGGCGCGATATGTCCGCACGAGAGCAGCAGGCGATCGCGATCGTCCCAGTCGGGCCGCGCGGGATCGTGGCGCATCAGGTGGCCGTACAGCGCGGCGAATACGTCGGACATATCCAAGGGACCGGCAGAATGGCCCGAACCGGCGGCGAGCAGAGAACGAATTATCCCCTGACGCACGTCGTTGGCCTTGAGCTTGAGTTGGGTCAAGCCCTCGGAGCTGAGCGTTTGCATGGGAGCCGTTATACCAGCCGCGCCGGGCCGGAACCTACCCGATTTTTCTCGCCGCCGCGCCTGCGGCAGGGCGGAGCTTGGGGCGGCCCGAATCCCGGGCGGTTAATCAAAAGAAGAACATTTTTAAAAAATTAGGAGATATTGTGCCCGAATCCGTAACGTTAACGGTCGGCGGGCGCACGATGGTCATCGAGACCGGCGAACTAGCGAAGCAAGCTAACGGCTCCGCGTTGATTCGTTATGGCGACCAAAACGTCGTGCTCTGCGCCGTAACTGCCTCCGAGAAACCTCGTGAAGGCATCGACTTCTTCCCCCTTACCTGCGATTTCGAAGAAAAGATGTATGCAGCCGGAAAAATTCCCGGCGGTTTCATCAAGCGCGAAGGGCGTCCATCCGAGCATGCGGTGATCAGCTCGCGCCAAATCGATCGGCCGATCCGGCCGCTCTTCCCCGATGGCTTTCGCAACGACGTGCAAATCGTTGCCACGGTACTCTCGATCGATCCCGAACTCGACGCCGACGTGCTCGGCGTTACCGCAGCGGGCGCCGCGTTAGCGCTAAGCGACATTCCGTTCGACAAAACGATTGCGGCGGTTCGCGTTGGACGCGATGAGGACGGCGAGTATATTTGCAATCCGACGCTGGCGGAATACGAACCAGGCGGCATGGACATCGTTATCGCCGGCACCGCCGATGCCGTGATGATGGTCGAGGGCGGCGGCAACGAGATTTCCGAAGAGGACTTCTTGGGTGCCGTCGAGTTCGCGCACGGCGAGATCCGCAAGATCGTCGCCGCAATCGACGAGCTCGCGAAAAAGAACGGCAAGACCAAGCGCCAGTATCCGGTTGCGAGCGTCGATTCGGACTTGGATCGCTGGGTTCGCAAGACGTTCGCCAAGGACTTGGCCAAGGCGATGCGCGTCGTCGACAAACACGCGCGCGAAGCGGCATTCGGAGCGATCAGCATCGACGAAGCGCTCAAGCGCTGCGGCAAGAAAGACGAAACGGTCAAGGTGCTCCTGGAAGCGCCGGCCACGGCCAAAGAGTTTTACAAAATCGTGAAAGCGATGCAGGAAGAAGAGCTGCGCACCATGGTCGTGGACGAGAAGGTTCGCCCCGACGGCCGCAAGCCCAACGAAGTTCGTCCGATCTGGTGCAAGGTGCACTACGTGCCGCGCGTTCACGGTTCGGGAGTATTCACGCGCGGGCAGACGCAGGTCTTCACCGCCGCAACGCTCGGCTCGACCAGCGACGCGCAGCGTCTCGACGGCATCGTCGCCCTCGAAAACAAGCGCTACATGCACTTCTACAACTTCCCGCCCTACTCGGTTGGAGAGACCCGCCCGATGCGCGGACCGGGGCGTCGCGAGATCGGTCACGGCTATCTCGCCGAACGCGCGCTCCTTCCGGTCTTACCGCCGAAGGACGAGTTTCCGTACACTCTCCGCCTCATGAGCGAAGTACTGGAATCCAACGGCTCCTCATCGATGGCTTCGGTCTGCGGATCGTCGCTCGCGCTCATGGATGCCGGCGTGCCGATTCGCGAGCACGTTGCCGGCGTCGCCATGGGATTGATTCTCAAGGGCGATAAGTACACGGTGCTCACCGACATTCAGGGACTCGAAGATGCGCTCGGCGAGATGGACTTCAAGGTTGCAGGCACCAAGAAGGGCATCACCGCCATTCAGATGGACATCAAGGTGCAGGGCATCACGATCGACATCATGCGCGAAGCGATGGAGCAGGCGCGCACGTCGCGTTACGCGATCATCGACAAGCTGAGCGAAGCGATTACCGCTCCGCGGGAGCAGCTCTCCGACTATGCGCCGCGGATGATCGTAATCAAGATCGACCCGGCCAAGATCAAAGACGTCATCGGACCCGGCGGCAAGGTCATCAACAAGATCATCGCCGACACGGGCGTCGAGAAGATCGACATCGAGGACGACGGCAGCGTCTTCATTACGTCGCTCGACGGCGCGTCCGGGGACAAGGCGAAGCAGATCGTCGAAAACCTGACCAAGGAAATCGTCGCCGGCGAAAGCTACCTCGGAACCGTCACGCGCATCATCGCCATCGGCGCGTTCGTCCAGATCCTTCCCGGAAAAGAGGGGCTGGTTCATATCAGTCAACTCGCTCCGACGCGCGTGGAGAAGGTCGAAGACGTCGTCAAGGTCGGCGATGAGATCATGGTCAAGGTCATGGAGATCGACGGACAAGGCCGCGTCAACCTGTCGCGAAAAGCGCTATTGGGCGGCGTCTCCGGTAACGGCGAGCACGGCAATCGTACCGCGCGTCCGCCGCGCGATGGACCGCCGCGCGAAGGACCGCCGCGCGAAGGACCGCCGCGTGATGGAACGCCGGACTCGGGAGCACCGAGCGCCGCAGTACCGGGCGCACCCCCCACGCGCCGGCGTCGCCGCCCTCAAGGACGGCGCGACGACGACTAAAGCGCGCTAGCGAGAACTAGTCGCCCGAGTACCGCACGCCCACGTCCACGAACGTACGGTGCATGCGGTCCTCGGCGCCGGCATACCAGCGAAGACGGTTAGCGATGGGTCCTGAGATCGCGCCGTCGAAATGGTAGAACGGCGAGGCGTCCAGCAAGTCGCGGCGATAAATTGCATCGACGCGCAACGCGTTCGAAGCATCGTAGGTTAACCACAAGGCGCCGACCGTAGGGGCGGCGCCTTCGTATGGAACGCCGTAGCCATAGACGGGCACCGTGTCGGTAACGTGCATCGTCCACGCGCGTAACGCGAAATCGGGAGAGACCTGCCACGCAGCCGAAAGACCGACCGAGCTTACCGTCCCCGACGACGCGCCGCGCACCGTCTGCTGCGCCGCTTCGAAGGCGAAACGAAGACGCGAGTCGTCGGTGTACGAGAGCGATCCCCCCAACAGCGCGTTGCGCTGATATTGCAGCGGCAACGGCTGCGCATCGGTGTATTGATACTGTTGATAATAGGTTGGTAGCGTAAACGATCCGCCATCCTCGAGGTTGAGACTCCACTTGCCGTTTGGAAAGAGGGTCGCCTGAATCGACGGCTCGGTCAGCGTTACCTTTGCCGGCTGCGAAACGCCGTACGTACCTCCGGAATAGTCGATCCAGTAGGTGCCTAAGCCCGCCAACACGAGATAATCGTTTCCCCGCGCCGCTACGCCCGCGTCGGCGCGCGTCAGCGCCGTCATCGCGCCGAGGCGTGGAAGACCGAAAGGCAACGCCTGCGCGTCGTAGAGTCCCGTCGACCAGCGCGTCGCAAGATCGGCGAATCCCGAGACCGCGCCCGTCGTGTGCACTCCGGCGCTCAAGCCCGTATCGGACCACGCTTCGGAAATCGGCCACGCGCCGAAACCGGTGGCGAGTTGGTTAGCATACGTGCCGCGGTCCGCCAACGCCGAAACCGACAGATTGAGCAGCGACGGATCGGTGAAAGTTGCATTGCCGAACGAGAAGCTTCCGGCGAATGCCGTCGCCGGCGATTCGTAGACGCGGCCCTGTTGGGTGCCGCCGCCGACGGAGATCGTCTTGCCGTCGCCGAGCGAAAAGTTACTCGAAAGATCGGTTCGCTGACGTGACTCTTCGCTATTGCTGAAGGTTCCGGCGGCAATTGCCGCCGCTTGCGATCCCACTTGCGCGCGCGCTATTACGTCGCTCCCCAAGAGTGCGACCTCTTCGTTCGAGCCGTTGGCGAACGGATCGAGATTCACGATGCCGCCGGCTGCTCGATCGCCGTAGAGAAAAGCGTTGGCTGCGCTGAAGACGTCGGCGTCCTGTTCGTAGGTTGCCGGCACGAGCGTGTAGGGCGAGCTTCCGGAAACGATGTCGTAGTTCGGGACGCCATTATCGACGAGCAGGCCGCCGCCCGAAGAAAGACCGCGATCGCTCAGGCTCGATCCGATGTACGGAAGGCTGTTCTGTGAAAGGAGCGTGAAGGGCCGAAGCGCGACCGCCGACTCAACGTGCGCGTACGGCAGGTTCTCGAGATCCCCGTGCGTTGGAGTCGTTTGCGCGAGAGCGTCGTAGCGCCAGACGATCGCTACGACCGGTTGCCCGGCTTGGACGGTGACCGACCCGGGCCGGCAGAAGCGACAGGTGATGGAGATGCTTGCCACCTCGGCGCGGATCACGAAGGTGCCGGCGGCATCGGTAACGGCGGCGATCCTAGCCCCGCCGGGCGTTGTAGCCGCAGCGACCGCGCCTTCCACCGGGGCGCCGTGTTGATCCCGCACGGAACCGGCCACGAGCGCCACCTGACCGCGGGCCGGCAGCGCCACGAGCAACAATACGAGCAGCGCGGTCGCGCAATGGAGCCTGCGGTTCACGGATTCTTTAGACTTTCGGCTATGATGAGAGGAGTGTCAACCCTCGTCCCCCGCCTGCTTGCCGTCGCCTTCCTCGCAGTTATCATGCTTTGCGGGCGGTTCGCCGTTGCCGGCACCGCTTCGCTCGAAGACATGCTCGCCGGGGCGCTGACCCCGTCGGCTGCCGCACCCTTGCTCGGTCCAATCACGTCGGCCGGCCGGGTCGGATGGCAGTGCAAGCCGGAACGGGCCGCCTCTTCCCAGGGTTGGCGTGAAGCCGAGCTTCCGTCCGATCCGTCCAGTCCGTGAAGCGATGCGAGCTCTGCTCTTCGCCGCTCTCTTCGGATCTGCGACGACGACCTCGGCTATAGCACAAACCTATCCTACGGCCACCCCAGTTCCGCGCACGACTTCCGTCCCGGCACTGCGCGCAATGGCCGTCCAGCGTGAAGTTGAAGAGCGTTTCACGATTGGAATCGACGCGCTGTCGCGCACCGATTGGAAAGGCGCGGCGAACGAGTTCGAACGCATCATCGCGCTCGATCCGCCCGAACCCAAAGGGTCGACGGCTCGTTACGATCTGGCGATAGCGTACGCGAATTTGCACCGTTATGACGACGCCGCGCGACAGTTACGCACGGCGCTCGCGCTCGATCCGCAGTTCCTCGCCGCCATGGCGAATTTGATCGCGGTGGATTCGGCGCGAGGCGACCTGCGTGAAGCGCGCAAAGTTGCCGACCGCTACGTTGCGCTCGATCCTGGGTCGGCGAGAGCGCTCTATTCGCGCGGCCTCCTCGCCTTGCAAACCGGCGATGCGGTAACGGCCCGCGACGACTTCGGAAAGCTTCTTCACGTCAATCCGTCATACGCCGTAGCGCACTACAATCTCGCGCTGGCGGAAGAACGGCTTCGGCGCTTCGATGCCGCCGAACGCGAGCTACGCAGCGCGCTCGCGCTCGCTCCCTCCTACGCGCGCGCGCGTTTTGCGCTCGGCGTCGTGCTCTTACGGGAGGGAGAGCATGCGGCGGCACGCAATGCCTTTGCCCAAGCGACCGTTGACGCTGCCGGCGATCCGGCGCTCGCGACAATCGCAGCCGCGATGCGCGATTCGATCAAGACCCCGTAGTTTTTTTAGACTTTCTTCATACTGGCTCGTTACGCTCAACAACCTAACAAAGCTTCTCTTGGAGGGTTCATGTCTAGAAAACTGGCAGCACTTTCGGTTGCGCTCGCCGCTTTCGCGTTAGCTGCATGCGCCGGCAGATACGGCGGAGGAAACACAAACGGTACGACCTACGTGCTTCCTTCAATGAAGGATCTGGCAATTACGGCAACGGTGCCGCGCGACGCGCAGCCTGATGCGAAGACCGGTACGGTTGGCGAGGAACTCCCGTCCGAAGGACTGGGAAAAATCAACGACTCGTTCTGGCAGGCGACGCTGGGGGGCTACACCCAGCAGCAATTTTCGCAAGCACTCGGATTCCCGCCGAAGACCAAGATCACGATCAAGAACCTGTCGGCTAACATCCATCACACGTTCGACGTCGTGAAGAAGATCAAGGGGCCGCCGGCGCAGTTCCCGACGAGTCCGAGTCTTCCGGTTACGGCGAGCGGCGGACCGCTCAAGGTCGGCTATGCAAGCGGATCGATCAATCCCGGCTCGTCGGTTAGCGTCGTCGCGAGCAAGGCCGGCATCTATTTGTTCGGCTGCGCGTTCCACTATCACTCGGGAATGCAGGACGTCATCGTCATCAAGGCGGGCGCAACGCCCGGTCCGCAAGCGACTGCACCTGCCCGATGAAACTTAGGAGCCCGGCGCATTGCGCGCCCGTACTTGCCGTTTGCGCGCTCGTAGCGTGTACCAACGGCGGCGGCTTGGGTAGTATCGGCGGCGGTGGCAATGGTGGACCAACCCCAACGCCCTCGCCGCTGCCTCCCACGTCGATCGGTGTCGGCATTCCGACCGGGAAAATCGGTGTCGAGAACGATCCGGCGTGGGGAACCGTCAGCGGCTACACGCAGAACCAGACGTCGCAAGTACTGGCCTTTGCGCCGGGCTCCAAAATCACCATTAAGAATCTCTCTTCCTCCGATCCGCACACGCTCAACGTCATCCAGCAGACGAGCGGGCCGCCCCCCGTCTGGCCGGTGAGCCCGAGCCTTTCGTTCTATCCCAGCGGAAACGGCGTGTTGGGTAGCGGCTATGCGAGCGGGACGCTCAATCCCGGTGATTCCATTACCGTCAAACTAACCAACCCCGGAATCTATTTGATAGGATGCGCATTCCACTATGCGGAGCTGGCTATGCGCGACGTCATCCAAGTCAGCGCGAGCGCCACGCCGGGCCCGACGGCGTCGCCGGGGCCTGGCGGCTACGCAGTGCGGCGGCACGCTCCACTTGCCGCTCCGCGCAAGACGAGCGACGACGCGACGCAGCCCCACCTCATCGATCAAACGGGACACCGATTTACGCTGCAATCGTTGGGTGGAAAACCGCTTGCGATAACGTTCATTGCCGCTCATTGCGACGATGCTTGCCCGTTGATTAACGCACAGTTTTCGGCCGCGGCGCGCGCCATCGCTAAAGCACACATTCCGGGGCGGCTCGTGACCATCACGCTCGATCCGGATCACGACTCGCCCGCGACGATGCGCAAACTGGCGAAGCGCTTCGAAGCCGATCCCCGCTATTGGCTCGTCGCCGGCGGAAAGCCCAGCGACGTCCGCGCGATCATGCACGCTTTCGGCGTCATCTCGGTGGAAGGCGAACGCGGCTATCGCGACCGTCACACCACCTTCGTTTATTTATTCAACGCGTCGGGTCACATGACTCAGACGATGTTAGCTTCGTCGGCGCTCGACGACGACATTGTCGACGCGCTGCGCGAACAACGAGTGGCAGACAAATGAGACAACGCTTATCGATCGCCGTCGCGCTGCTGTTGGTCGCCTGCACCAACGGTGGCATCGCGACCCCCTCCGGCGGAAGCGGCGGAGTAACCATCAGCATCAGCCTCACGAACTATCAGCCGTCAAAGACACCGTACGGCCAGAGCGGCGGCTACTCGCCGGCGATCACCACCGTCGCCGTCGGAACGGAGGTTCACTTTGTGAACAACGACAGCTTCGCGCACACGGCCACGTTGATCCCGAATGCATCGTCGTTCCCGAGTGGATCGCCCTTTGGAATAAGCGCGTTGCAGCAGCACGGAACGACGCTCTCGGGCGGGTTCACGAGCGGCGCGCTTCAGCCCAACGGATCGTCGCAGACGATCACGGCCGATCGGGCGGGGACCTACCTGTTCGGCTGCTTCTTCCACTACGGCGCCCCCATGCGAGCGGCCATTGTTGCGCAGTAAGTACGCCCTCATCGCCGGCGCGATTCTCTTTTTCGCGTCGGCCGCCGCGCCGGCACAAGCCATTCCAATTTTTGCCCAACGATACCATCTGAAGTGCGGGCAGTGCCACAGCGTGCTCCCGGAGCTCAACGCCTTCGGAAACTATTTTCGCAACCACGGCTACCGTCTACCGCTGCCGGAACACGGCACGACCATCTTCGCTATTCGCTATCAGATGGAATACGATAAGGAGCCGTCCGAAGGTGCACGGCGCTGGACGCCCGGAGGGATCTTGCTCGGAAGTGGTAACATCGGGCCGATCACCGCGTATCTTCACTACAACTTCGGTGCGGGCGGCGGTCCGGCAGCGACGTTTTTGCTCTTCGGCGCGGGCTACAACGCGCACACGCAAACGCTCTATCGCGGCGGACTCTTCGAGCTGCCGCTGGCACAATCGCCCGGACAACGCCTCGACGACCTGACGCAGTATGGTTACTACGGCGCGCACGTCGGCTTGAACAATCTTCCGCTCTCGTCGCCGCGGTGGGGCGCGATGATGGAGCGCACGTTCGGGAACTTGCGGGTTGACGGAACGATCGCGGTGAGCTCCTACCAAGGTGCGGCCTACGGCGGCAAGCCGGTGGCGACCGGAGAGAACACCTGGCTCTCCACGCCCGAGTTCGGCTTATGGCTGCGCCAAACGCTGGTGCAAACCAATCACGCCGAAGCAGACATCGGCGGAACCGCGCTGGGTGGAACCCTTGGTATCCAGCCGTCTGGGCGGCTTCCCTTCGCCGACCTCTACCAGCGCTATGGATTGCTCGCTCACGCGACGTACCGCGACCTCGATTTTCAGGCCGAACAGTGGTACGGCGACGATCACGACGCCGACGGATTCTTGACCAACCAGCATTCGTCCGGCGGTTACGCTCGGCTCAAGTACTATCCGATACCGCACGCGTATTTCGGCCTGCGTTACGACGCGTACGCCAATCCTTTTATCAATCGGGACTTCGTCTACTACGGAGCCGTGCAGATCGCGCCGTTCAGATTCCTGGCTCAAGAGGTGCAGACGCCCGGGCAGCACCCCTTCTTTAGCGGCGCGATAACGGTGGCTTTCCCGGGTCCGTTGAAAAACTAAGGCACCGTGCGAGTACTGGTCATCGAAGACAACGCCGCGGTTGCGGAATCGATCCGCACGATGCTGGAGGCGCGTCAGTTCGCCGCCAGCGTGGTGCCCGACGGTCCCACCGGGCTCGAGCACCTGTTGGAACGATCCTACGACGCGGCCATCGTGGACGTCGGCCTTCCGGGACTCGACGGCTTTGCGGTGGCCCGAGGCGCTCGCGCAGAGGGCGTTCAGACGCCGATTCTAATGCTCACCGCGCGCGATTCCGTCGAGGACCGCGTCGCGGGGCTCAATTGCGGGGCCGACGACTATCTGGTCAAACCGTTCGTCGAAGAGGAGCTGCTCGCGCGCATCGCCGCGATTCTGCGCCGCGGCGACCGGCCAATGCTCGGCGTCGTCGAGGCCGGCGCGCTACGGGTCGAACTGGCGGCGCGCGTCGTCACCTACGACGGCAAGCCCGTATCGCTGGGTACGACGGAGTTCCGGCTGCTGGAGTTTTTGGCACGCAACGCCGGGATCGCGCTGTCGCGCGCGCAAATCGTCGAACGTATTTGGGATTACGACTTCGATGGCTCGAGCAACATCGTCGACGTCTACGTAAGCCAGCTCCGGCGCAAGCTCAAAGGCCTCGGAGCGGCTTCCATTATCGAAACCGTATGGGGTATCGGCTACCGGCTACGAACTCGTTGATCGCTCGCGCAACCGCGCTCTATCTCGTCGTCTTCATTGCGGTCCTCGTCGCTCTTAGCGCGGGGGCCTATGCCTTTATGGCGCGCGAATATGCGTCGCTGCTTGCGCCCGCGCTCAGCACGCCGGAGGGCGCCGCCGGGGTGGCAACGGCGATGCGCCGCGTTCTGCTGACGCTGGCCGCTATCGACGCCCCCCTGGTTGCGATCGTTGCTATCGCATCTTACGCTTTGGCTCGCGCGACGATCGCGCCGCTCGAAGCGGCACGCGAGCGCGAGCGCCGTTTTGCCGCGGATGCCGCGCACCAGCTTCGTTCGCCGCTAGCGGCGATCGCTGCGATCGCGCAGGCGGCGCGACCCAACGCATCGGAACAAAATCGCGACGCGTTCGAGTCGATCGTGGACAACGCGCTCGAGGCATCCAACGTCGTCACCGATCTGCTGACCCTGGCGCGCGATCCGGCACGACTCGCCCTACATACGGAACCGGTTGATTTAGGTGCGATTGTGGCACGCTCGTCTCGCGACGCGCAAGCGATCGCGGCGTCGCGCGGCATTACGCTGGACGCCGCCCCCGCGAGTGCGATCGTCGACGGTGACGAACGCCGCTTAGCGGAGTTGGCGCGCAACCTACTCGACAACGCTTTGCGTCACGCGCGGCATCGCGTCGGCATTGCATCGCGGCGCAACGGCCGTTACTGCGAGATCGTCGTCGAAGACGACGGTGAAGGCATTCCGCCCGAAGAACGCGAGCGCATCTTCGAGCGATTCTATCGCGGCAGCGATGACGGTGCAGGAACCGGGCTGGGCTTGGCAATCGTGCGCTGGATCGCGCGCGCCCACGACGGTACCGTGACGGTCGGTACGCCCGCCGCCGGCGGCGCGCGTTTCGTCGCCGCGATCCCGGCACACGCGCACCGCTTGGACGACGAGGTTCCGTAGGCGTTAGGCGCCGCAGCGCGTAACTGACGAGGCCATGCCTTTTGCCTCCCTAGGGGAGTTCGTCGAAGCGTTACGCAAGGCCGGCGAGCTCCACGAGGTCGCCGCCTGCGTCGATCCGCGTCTCGAGATCAGCGCGATTACCGACCGCGTGGTAAAAGCGGGCGGACCGGCGCTCCTCTTTACCGACGTCCAGGGCTCGCGTTTCCCGGTCTTAACCAATCAGTTCGGCACGCAGCGGCGCATGGCCATGGCGCTCGGAGCGCGCACCCTCAACGACGTCGCAGCTCGCGTGCGCGACCTGATCGACTTAGCTCCCCCGTCGGGCTCGTTTCTCGAAAAACTTCGCGGCGGGTTGCGCCTCGCCGCGCTGAACAACGCGATTCCCCGCACCGTTCGCAACGGAAGCGCCCGGGATTTAATCGACGACGACCCCGACGTTACGCGGCTGCCGGTGCTGACGACTTGGCCCGGCGACGCCGGCCCCTTCATTACGCTCCCGCTGGTCATTACCAAAGATCCGCGCACCAATCGCTACAACGTCGGAATGTATCGCATGCAAGTGTTGGGCCCGCGCGAGACGGCGATGCATTGGCAGCGGCACAAGCACGGCCGCGCGCACGCCGGCGCCTGGGGACGCCGCGTTCCGGTCGCCGTCGCGATCGGCACCGATCCCGCGCTCACCTATGCCGCAACCGCGCCGCTTCCACCGATCGTCGACGAGTTCGCCTTTGCGGGACTGCTGCGCGGCAAACCGGTCGAGTTAATGCGCGCCAAAACGCTCGACCTGATGGTCCCCGCCGAGGCCGAGTTCGTGCTCGAAGGTTACGTCGACAACGAAGATCTCCGTCTCGAAGGTCCGTTCGGCGATCACACCGGCGTCTACACGCCGGCCGAGCCTTTTCCGACCTTCCACATCGAGTGCATTACGCACCGCCGCGATCCGATTTACCCGGCGACGGTCGTGGGCAAGCCGCCGATGGAGGACGCGTGGCTGGGAAAGGCCACCGAGCGCATCTTCTTGCCGTTGCTCCAGGCGCTGCTGCCGGAAGTCGTCGATATGAATCTTCCGGTCGAGGGCGGCTTCCACAATCTTGCCATTATTTCGATTCGCAAGTCGTATCCCGGCCAAGCAAAAAAAGTCATGAACGCGCTGTGGGGGCTGGGGCACATGATGATGCTCACGCGCGTCCTCGTCATCGTCGACGCCGATGTCGACGTGCAGGATCCCCGGGCCGTTGCATGGTTCGTGCTCAATAATCTCGCGCCGGACCGCGACGTCATTACGATGCCCGGTCCGGTTGACGACCTCGACCACGGTTCGTACAGCATCGCCTACGGAACGAAGCTCGGTATCGACGCAACGCGCAAAGATGCCTCGGAGGGATACACGCGGGAGTGGCCCTCGGAGCTGGTGATGGACGGAGCGACGAGGCAACGCGTGAACGAGCGCTGGAAATCCTACGGCCTGGACAGAATCACGCGCGCACTTTCGCCCGACGAGTGGTCGGGCCAAGGGCAACGCGCCCACGAATCTCTTTTGCGCACGCCGACCGAATAGCGCCGGTGAAACAGCTGACGCTCTTCTTGCGCGAGATCCGCATCGAGCACACGCTCTTTGCGTTACCCTTTGCCTATGTCGGCGCTATCCTCGCGGCACGCGGCATACCGCAGCCGGCGGCTATCGGATGGATAACGCTCGCGGTTTTGGGTGCGCGAACTGCGGCGATGGCGGCAAACCGCTACCTCGACCGTGAGATCGACGCGCGCAATCCCCGCACGGCGCGGCGCGCACTGGCCAGCGGAACGCTTGCGCCCGCGGCAATGTTGTGGGCCACCGCGGCCGGAATAGCCGTGCTCTTCTGGGCGGCGTGGATGCTCAATCCGCTCTGCGTCAAGCTCCTGCCGCTCGCGCTGCTGCTCTTGCTCACCTATCCGCTCTGCAAACGCTTTACGTGGGCCGGACACTTCGTGCTAGGAGCCGTCGATGGGCTCGCTCCACTGGGCGCTTACATCGGCATCGCCGGCGGAGTCAGCGTCGCGGCGCTGCTTCTTTTTGCGGCCGTCACACTTTGGGTCGCCGGCTTCGACATTATCTACGCCCTTATGGACGTCGGGGTCGACCGCGACCAGGGCATCGGATCGCTGCCCTCGCGGTTCGGCGAAGCCAGCGGGCGCGTGCTGCCGATCGTCCTTCACGTTGTGATGCTGGTGCTCTTGGCCGGCGCCGGCATGCTTGCGGCGGCCGGACCGGTCTACTTTCTCGGCGTGCTCTCAGTCGCCGCACTCATCATCTACGAAGAGCATCTGTTGCGCAGCGATGCCAATCTCTTCGTGATCAACGAACGGGTTTTTATTTCAAACATGGCATTTTCGGTGGTCTTCTTGATCGCTACGATCGGCGGATACCGGTGAAGCGCGGCCGCTTTATCGCCGCAACCGCCGCAGCCGCCGCCGGCGGCATCGCCGTTCCGGCGCGCGCGCAAATTCCCCAGCAGCCCGGCTTTCCCAATCAGCAGTTCCTGCCCCAGCTCACCATCGCGGTCAACGTGACCCTATCGGGTGACTTGGAGAAATACGGTCGCGAGGTCGTCAAGGGCGTGCAGGCCGCCGTCGACGAGCAGAACCGTTTCACGCCGTCGGTCTCTCACGTTTGGGGCTATCGCGCACTCGACGATCGCAACGATGCCGGCCTCGCGGCTTCCAACGCCAACGTCGCCGCCGCCGACTCGACGGTGATCGGCATCGTCGGTAATCTCACCGGTGCGATGACGGTTGCCGCGCTGTCGCGCTACGCCAATACCGGTTTCGCGGTGATCACGCCGACCGTGACGGCCGACGCCGTCACCAAGCGCGGCTATCACAACGTTTATCGGCTTCCGGCGAAGGACAGCACTTCGGGACGCCTTTTTGCCGGTGTTGCGCTGGAGGGTCACAAGGGCGTCTTTGCGCTGGCCGTGGCGTGTGACGGCGACTACGGGTACGACGTTGCCAGCGGCTTCGTGCAGCAGGCGCGCAACGACCGCCATCCATCCGACGTCCTGCTCTTCCCGCAGAATGGAATCGACCCGGCGGCGGCGGCGCACACGATTCTCGACCGCAACCCCGGTTATATTTTTCTCAGTGGTAAGACGGCGCAGCTGGGGCCCGTCGCGCAGGCGTTACGTTTAGCCGGCTATCGTGGAGATTTCGGCGCAGCCGACGGCTTCTACAACAGCCAAACAATCACCGATTACGGCAACGTCCTTTCCGGCATGCTCGTCGCGACGCCGATGCCGCCGCTCGACCGCGTTCCCAGTGCAGTCGGACTCATTACCGATTTCGAACGCGAGGTTACGCAGGTAACGATCTTTTCCGCCTACGCTTACGCTGCGGCTCAGGTCATCATTAACGCCTCGCAACGCGCGAACGCCACGACTCGGACGACCCTGCTGCACACGCTGCAGCAGGGCGGGACGTTCACCACGCTGGTCGGCCAGTTCTCCTTCAACATCAGCGGCGATCCGCTGATTCCAAACATCTTTGTGTACAGCGTCGGCAGCGGCGGTTTCAAGTACGAGCGGCCGGCGATTCGCACCGGTTTCGTACTGTAATCCGCTACTCAGCGTACGTACTCGTCTTCGGGAACGACGCGCAACCGGTGGGGCGGACGCACCTTTTGGTTGGGCACGTCCTCGGTGTCCTCGATTGCAACGGCCAGCCGGAACCGCCAGCTCCCAAGAGAGATCGTAAAACTAGTTCCGAGGATTTCCACGATCAAGCCTCCACCCGCCGCCACTGCCAGATCGCAATCGCGGCGTAAACAACGAAGAAGAGTGTCACGACCGCAAAACGCGGCCCGAAGTTGGGGGCGCTATAGTCCGAGATGCCCGTCTGGTCGGGCGCGGCGAACCACACGTAACTGAGGGGAATAAGGCGCGAGAGCACCCACGCCACGTCGTGAATGAAGAGTGCGACGACGTTGCCCGGGTCGATTCGCGTAAGTACGGCGATGAGAATCGTTACCGGCCAGGCGAAGCCGAGCACGGCTCCGTAGGCGCGGTTAAGCCACGTGGTTGCCCCGCAGAGCATCGCGTACCAGGCTAGCGGACAGGCAACGCCCATCGCAATCGCCTGTGCGTTAATGCCGCTGAAATCGAGACGGGGCGACTCGAAGAGCAGCTGGCATATATAAAAAGCCACAATCGTCAACACCGATGTGGCGAGTATTCCCGCGACGTCCGCGACGATCGTGCCCACGGCATAACGCTCCCGCGAAACCGGCTTCATCAAGGCGATTTCCAGGTGGCCATCGATCTCGCGGGCGAACGGTGCGGCGAGAATGGTCGCCACGATGAGGGCGACCACGTCGGCCAGCGCCATGTAATAAATCATCGGAACGGCGCCGTTGGTATCGATGACCGTCGTCTCCGTCGTGCCGTTGTGGCTATCGTAGACGTGCATGCTGCCGACGTTGACGTGTTTGTCTTCCTTCGCGTTTTTCGTCGGCTCGGTTATGACGATGTGCTTGCCATGGTATCCATGATCGTCAATGACTACGTGAGTTTGCTCGGCCCGATTGTCGATGACCGTCCGCTTCGTGCCGTCGGGCAGCGTCGATTGACTGATCTGAACGCCAGGATGGTTTTCGAAGTGGCTGATCCATGCGTCCGGCGACATGTAGCGCGAAACGGAGACCCTTAGGACGACGGCCAATATGACCAGGATGCCCAAGACGATCGCAACGTTGCGCAACAGATTGCGGACGCGTAGCCACTCGACGTAGTTCATGACGAGCTTTCCTTTGCGACGATGTCGGCAGTCGCCGTCGCCGGCGCCACCGCGTAGAGAAAGATATCTTCAAGGTTGAGGTCGACCTCACGAACGCCCATCGCGCCGGCGCGCGTTAGACGCGCGGCAATGTCGTCGGCGTGGCTGGTGACCAACAACCTTACGATGCGCTCGGTGCGGTCGACTCGCGCGACGCTCGGGTCGTTGGCGATACCGTCGAGCGTATAGCTGACGTCGGGGAAGATGCCCTCGACGATCTTACGATCGGTCTTGAGGTCGTCGATGGTGCCTTCGAGCACCAGACGGCCGCGATCGATGACCGCGATCTGCTCGGCGGCGCGCTCGACCTGCCCGATTTGATGCGACGAAAAGACGACCGTATTACCTTTGGCGGCTTCGTTAATTATCAGGCTTAAGACAACGCGCTGATTGACCGGATCCAAGCCCGCCGTCGGCTCGTCGAGAACCAGCAGCTCGGCATTGCGCGCGAAAGCGATCGCCACCATCACTGCAGTGCGCATTCCCTTTGAGAGAGCGCGGGCGCGGCGGCGCAAATCGATATTGAACTGAGCGAGTAGATCGTGAGCGCGTTTTACGTCGAAGTTAGCGTACGCGCGCCGGTTCATCTCGACGTGCTCGGCAACGGTCATCCAATCGTAGAGGACGCTGCGCTCCGGAACGTACGCGATCTTTTCGTACGTTGCCGGCACCAACGGCCGCCCGTCATACAGAACCATACCGCTCGTAGGCCGCGCGAGGCCGAGCATGCATTTGAACGTGGTCGTCTTTCCCGCGCCGTTGGGTCCGAGCAGACCGAAGACGCTCCCGCCGGGAATCTCCAGCGAAAGGCCGTCGATGGCCGCGACCTGGCGATATTGTTTGCGCAGGTTTGAAATCGAAATCGTCATCATCTACTCAAGCTCTCCAAACCATCGTGCCAGTGCCGCCTCGAAGATCTCTTGAATCTCATCCCGTCGCAATCCAACCGACTTGGCCTCGCGTAGTGCGACGTCGAAGGCGTCGGAACCGATGTCGGCAGCTACTTTGGGCGAATCGGCGAGGCCGTTGGAGCGGACGAACGATCCCCTCCCGGGCGAGGTTTCGATGACGTCCTCGCGCTCGAGCTCGCGGTAGGCCCGTGCCACGGTGTTTGGATTAACGGTGAGGTCGATCGCGAGCTGCTTGACGGTGGGAAGCTGCTCACCCGCCTGCAAGACCCCGAGGGCTACCGAGCGTTTTACTTGCTCGATGATTTGCAGGTAGATCGGCACGCCACTGCGCGGATCGACCGTGAGAACGGCCGGCATGACGACGGCCTTAAAACTTCGGGCCCCAGCCGGGGAAGAGTTCGGACGAACGGCGATCGGGCAAACGAACGGGCGTGCGGGCTTCGCGGGCGATTTCGGTTCCGGTGGTGATGATCATTAGGGTTCTCCTTCAGAATCGTACCGGTAAACTATTTTACTAGTACACTAGTACAATAGCTCTCTGGTACGGCCCTGTCAAGGGCGCCCCCGAAAATTCTTTTCCCTAGCCGGCCTTCTGCGCCAGCGTGCCCGCCAGTTCGCGCCGCAGTCCCGCGAAGCGCGGGTCATTGGTGATCTGTGCCTCGAGATACTCGCCGTGCATCCGGCGCAGCCAGCCGAGCGCGGCGCGATGCCGCCCGACGGCCTCGAAGGCCGCCGCCAGATCCTGTGGCGCCACGTCGGTAGAATGGGCGGCAGCCATCTCGAGCTGCGCTTTGGCAGCGGCCATCTGATGGGTGCGCGCGTAGATCGGAGTCAGCAGCGCGGCGGCTTGGGGCCGACACATGCTGCAAACCTCGGCGAGCTTATGGAAGGCGCCGATGGCCGCCTTTTGATTCCCCAAGGCTTCGTAGGCGAGCCCAAGCGTCTCGTAAGCATCCTGGCGCTGTGGGGAGAGGTCGAGCGTTTCACGTGAATGCGCGACCGCGTCGGCGTACCGTCCCTGCAGGTAGGCGGTGGTCCCCAGCCAGGCAGTGGTCGAGACCGAGAGCGGGTCGAGTTCGGCGGCCTTAGCCAGCTCCGCCGACGCCTCGTGGACGCGATTGAGCTCCAGCAGCGCGATGCCGTACCATTCGTGAGCCGGTCCGCTCGAGGGATCGAGCGCGACCGCGCGACGCAGATCGCTCAGCGCCTCTCCCGGACGCGCCGGCACGCCGTACCACTTCTTCGACGCGATCATTCCCAGCACGGCGTATGCTTCGCCGCAATTGGGATCGATGGCCAGCGCTTCTCGCGCGTAGGCGCGGGCGCGAGCGATGTACACTTTGATGGGGGACGGACCGTAATTATAGTCGGCGACGATGGCATTAGCCGAAGCCAGCGCGGCGTAGCCGCGCGGATCGCGCGGATCGATCGCTATGACACGTTGGAAGTAGGCGACGCTTTTGTTGACGGCGTCGCGGGTCCGAAGGTTCCAATAGTAGCGGCCGATCTCATAGAGGCGCGCGCCTTCCATTGAAAGCGTCGGCGGCCGCGAGTTGCCGCGCGAGAGCGCCATCGTCAGCGCAAAAAGGCCGATAATGGCCACGACGAGCGCCGCAGCGAAGGCGGCGAAGCGCGGCCGCTGTGAAGGCACCGGCGCGGGCGCGGGCGCGGGTTCGGATCGCGCGACGTCGTCGCGCCGGCACACCGGGGCGACGAAGCGGTATCCGCGGCGCGGAATGGTTTCAATCGCTTCGACGTTCCAGCGGTCGCGTAGAATCTTGCGCAACACGTAGACGTTCTGTGCGAGATTCGCCTCGTCGACGTAACCCTCGGGCCAGATCCGTTCGATCAAGGCGGTTTTTGCAAAAACCTCCCCGGGGTGTTCGACCAGGGCGAGCAGCGTTTCTACGACCTTCGGTCCGACTGCGATCGGCACGCCTCGCTGCGACAAGAGCAAACGGTCGGCATCGAGCTCGAAGGGACCAAATTCATACAGGCTCATTGTGGGCGCTCCTTGGCTCCTCGGGGGAAAGTTTACGGGACGAAGATGCGCAGGGCCTGGGGAAGGAGCTCGAAACGGGCCGGAGTCTTTCCCGCCGGCTCGCCGTCGGCGGTAATCCTGTGCGGCCGGTGCGTCGAGACCTCGAAAGAGGCGGCACGGTACGTTCGCAGTCCGGCCGCGGGGCCGGCCCGGCCGGTCAGGATCGCTCCTAAAACCGCCAGAGCCTGACCGAAAGTATCGATGTCCACGGCGTAGAGGTCGAGCCGGCCATCGTCGATGGCCGCCGACTCGACCGAGATCACACCGCCGAAGCGGTGGCTGTTGGCCACGGTAAGCTGCACGGCACGGACGCGTTCGCGGCGGCCGTCGAATGCGATCTCGGCGTGAAAGGGACGCCAAACGCGCAGTGCCGCGAACGCCGTTGCGAGTATTGCCAGCGCGCCGAACCGTTGTTTATTTTCGGGCGTCTGCAGTCGCGCGATCCGGCTCGAGATTCCGATGCTCGCTTCGTTGACGTAGAAAGCGTTGTTGACGCAGGCCACGTCGACCGCGCGCGTGCGCCCGCCCGCGATCACGGCGCAAGCGCCGGCGACGTCTTGCGGAACGCCCAACGTGCGGGCCAGATCGTTGAACGTGCCCAGCGGAATCAAGCCCATCGGCACCTTCATGTGCAGCGCGCGGGCGATCTGGCGAACGAACGTGCCGTCACCGCCGGCCGCAACGATCGCGTCGATGGGAGCGTCGTCGTGATGGACGACCGCCTCTATTCCGAGCCGGCGAAGTTCCTCGCGGACGGCCTCGCCGAAGCGCCGGCCTCGGCGCGAGTTGGGATTGACCGCCAGCAGAACGCGCACGAGTTTAGGAGCGGCGTGCGAGTAAAAGCACGCATTTGACGGCCGCCCAAAGGCCGATCGCCGCGAGGGCCACGACGCCGGCAAGCATCGCGAAGTATCCGAAGTAGATTCCGCTTTGCGTCGTTGGATCGACGTAACCGACGGCGCGTTCGGAGACGCTGAGATCCTCGTACACCGAATGGAAGATCAGCCAAAGGACAAACGCGCCCAATAACGAGAGGGCAGCGACCGCACCGTTACGGCGGAGCTCGTCGCGACGGTTCATGACGGCAGCTTCTCCGCGCGACGACGGAGAAACCCTGCGCGATGATGCATCGCAAGCGCCGTCCCCGGCCGCACAACCCCATGCCGGAATCGCCCTATGAAGTGCTCGCGCTCTTCACCGGTGCGATGGTCGGCGCGTCGCTGCTGATCACGGCGACCGGAGCGTTGATGCCCTTCTTCAACGCCGCGCTTCACCTCAGTCAGACGCAGCTGGGACTCATTCTCTCGATTCAAATGCTCGGATCGGTGGCGATGACGTCGGTGGCGGGACTGCTGACCGATCGTTTCGGGGACAAAGCGGTGGTACTTTGGAGCGGCGCACTTATGGGACTGGCATTGCTCGCCGCATCGCTGGTGCATAGCTTTTCGTGGCTCATCGTTTGGCTGGCAATCTACGGCGTGGGTTACGCGGCCGTTACTCCGGCGGGCAGTCACGCCATCATCTTCTTTTTCAAGAAGGCCGACCGCGGTCTAGCCATGGGCATACGTCAATGCGGCGTACCTCTTGCCGGAGTCATCGGCTCGCTCTTGCTGCCGGCGATCGCGTTGCATTACGACTATCGCGCCGCACTCGCGGCGGCCGGCGTCGTAACGCTGCTCGCGGCCGCGATCGCATCGAAACTTTATCGGGAGCCGCACGCGCTGCAAGGCGAACGCGTCTCCGTCCGCGAGATGCTGTTGGAGATGGTGCAGATCGCTCGCGAATCGCGCCTCATTCTGCTGACCCTCACGTCTATGGTTTTGATTTGCGGCCAGTTCACGCTGTTGGGATTTCTCACAATCACGCTGACGCACCAAGCCGCCTATATTGTGCCCGTCGCGGTCGCGCTCTTCACGCTCTCGCAAGTTGGCGCCGTGGCCGGACGCCTCTCCTGGGGTTGGGTGAGCGATCGGTGGTTCGGCGGCAGCCGCACGCTGCCGCTCGCTTTGGCTTGCGTTTTGGTGGCGCTGGTCGCCTTCGGCTTTGCCGCGATTACCCCCGCGACGCCCTTTTGGCTCGCGGCGGCACTCTCGGTAGCGCTGGGATTTACCGCCGAGGGCTGGATAGGGTTAGGCGTAATCGGCATGGCCGAGATCGGCGGTGAGGAGCACTCGGGCAGCGCGCTCGGCGTCGGGTTAACCTGGACGCTGCTCGCGGCATTCGTGACGCCGACGCTCTTTGGTGCGCTCGTCGAGACACACGGTTTTCCCTACGCCTGGCGCGCACTCGCGATCTTTCAGCTCGCCGGCATCGTGCCTGCGCTGCTCGCGAGTCGTCGCATTGCCAGACTCTCGCCGTCGTAGCGTCTCACGCTAATCCGGATCTTGATACGAAATTGGCTGGCGCTCAAAATACGAACGCGGAAGGGGTGCGTCGATCTTCTTGAAGGGCGCGGGGCGTTGCGAGAAATTGAAGCAGTCGGAGAGATCGTCGGAGCGTACGTCGGTTGTATTCATCGATCCTAGGTTGAAGGTTTCTTCGACGAACTTGAGGATGCTGCCGAACTCGTGGCGTTTGTGCGAGACAAAATGTTGCTTGGCATACGGCGAGATAACGATGAGCGGCACTCGGAAGCCGAGCTCGTACGAATTATATTGTGGCGGAGGGACGTGGTCGTACCAGCCGCCCCAGTCGTCCCACGTCACGAAGATCGCCGTGTCGTTCCAATACTTGCTCGATCCGACGGCGTTGACGACCGAGGCCACCCACGACGGCCCCGAGCCGTCGGTAGATCCGGCATGGTCCGAAGCGGCGGCCGTCGGCGTCACCCAAACGACGTCGGCCAAGCGACCCGCATCGATATCGCCTAGAATCTGCTTCGGTGGCGCGACGACATGCGTTGCAAAGCTCTTGCTGTTGCGAATATGGGCGATGGCATCGGGTCCTTCCCACAATCCGGCTCCGAGATGTGCTTGGTAATAGCGCCACGTAAGCGACTTACGCTCGAGCAAATCGGTGAGCGCAAGGCGATCGAAACATGGATAGGTCGCCTGATTCTCGTTTCCCATCGGATCGATCAGCCAGACCCACGAACCGCCAGGCGAATCGCAGCCGCCGGTAAAGCCGCCCAAAGGGGAAAACGGATTCCCGGCCGCGCGCAGCGGCGCCCCATCGTCCGTCGTAGACGTCCCGCTCAAGATATATTGATGAGCCGGAAAACTCGGACCCTGGTTGGTTTGAAACATGCGATCGGCAAACGCGTAGCGCTGCGCCATCGTAAAATACGGCCGAATTTCGTCGCGGGGGACGTAGCCGTAGGGGCGCAGGTCTTTGGGTGGACAGGTTTGCCCGATCTGACAGGTCGATTGCGCCCTATTAAAGCCGTTAAGCTTGCCGTTGGCACGTTCGACGATGTAAGCGCTGTGTTCGTGACTGACGTCGTAATGCGCGGTCAGCCGAATCGGCCGCAACGCAACGCTCTGTCCGTGCGAATTCATCGCGCTGCGCACCGTGTCGGCGCCGGAGAGACCGTTAAACAAGTTGTCGACGGTACGATTCTCTTGAAAGATGATGACGACGTGATGGATCTTTGCGGCCGGCCCCGCGGGCTGCGGCGCGACTCCCGGGTTGACGAACGAATCGCCCTGCGGTCCGGCCACCATTCCTGCGGAACAGCCGCCGAGAGCGAGTGCGGCGACCAGATAGCGAGCGAAGTTCATGGCAGACCAGATAGCTGGAAGATGGTGCCGTCGCCGCTCGCTCCGCCGGCAAGCGTGGTACCGTACAACGCGTTCTTGGTAAAGGCCGGACTCATCCAGGGGTTGGCGCCGTCGGGTTCGCCTTTAAAACGATAAATCACGCGCTCGTGCGCCGACGTATCGATCGAAAAGAGCGTGCCGCAGCCGGCGATTCCATTACCCGTGCAGCGTGGACCGTCGTTGCCTCCGTACGCGGTGGCGCCGTAGAGTACGCCGTTGATCGGCGTGAGGCTGGCATACGAGATCGCACCGTCGGGATAACCGGTAAAGCTATGAAGGACGTGCTCGACTCCGGACGCGCTTAGGCTGAAAATCGTTCCGGAGTAGCTATAAGCGCCGCCGAAGGCAGTCGTCCCGTAGAGCGTCCCGTCGAGCAGAGTGACGCCGCCGTACGGCTGCGCCCCGTCGGGAAAACCCTTGAAGCTGTATAGCACGTGTTCGTGACCCGCAGTGTCCATCGAGTACACGGTCCCGCTGTCGTGCGCGCCGCCGAAGTTCGTCGTCCCGTACAGCGTCGTGCCGTCGGCGACGAGCGGTCCCGACGGACCCGCGCCATCGGGCTTGCCGCCAAAACGGTGGAGGACGCGTTCCGTGCCCTTGGTCGTGAGCTGGAAGACGACGCCGCATCCCGTCGAGTGCGCGACGTGACACTTACCGTCGCCGCCGGCATTGGTCGTGCCATAGAGTTTGCCGCCGATCGCGACGAGACCGCCGAGCAGCGGCGTCGCCCCGTCGCTTCCGCTTTTAAAACTATATACGATACTCTCGCTGCCGGTGATGCTCGAACGAAAGACGGTCCCGTCGCCGGCCGCACCGCCGTACTCAGTCGTTCCGTAAAGTGCGCCGCCCAACACGAGGAGCTTTCCGTCGGGCGTAGCGCCATCGCTCGCGCCTTTGAAGCTGTAGATAACGCGGACGCTTCCGGACGATCCACGCACGAAGATCGTTCCGAACGTTTTCGTACCTCCGCCCGTCGTCGTGCCGTAGAGCGCTCCTGCGAGCGGCGTCAATGCGCTCATCGGTGCGGAGCCGCGAGGATTTCCGCTAAAACTATAGAGCTGCTTGTAGCCGCTCGCGGCCGGTGCGATCGCCGAAAGAACGTTAGGCGCCGGCGGTAAAAGCGGCGCCGTGGTTGCGTGCGCGCAGCTCGTCAAAGCGACTCCGCACACGAAAAAGGCCGATAAACGCGTCATCGTACTCCATAACGCCGGGGGACGGGTTAACCTCTCCTGGTAAGTGCCGCGTCGTTCCTCCCGGCCGCTCGCTTGCACTGTCGCGCAGGCCTAACTTCGGCCGGAAAGAAGCGCCATCGGGCTGGAGGTACGACCATGATCGACGAGCTGCCCAAGAACTTTCGCAACAATCCCGACGACAAGTACGGTCAGCTGCGCGTCGTCGACATCCCGGCCGAGATTCGCGACAACGCGCCGTGGTTCAACCAAACGCTCACGACGGTCAATGACGCCGTGATCCGATTGGGAATCTTCGAGGGCGAATTCCCTTGGCACAAACACACCGACCAAGACGAATTCTTCCTGGTGCTCGAGGGCGAGATCGCGCTCGACGTCGAGGGGCGCGACACCGTTGACCTCCGTACGTTCGAAGGATACACGGTGCCGAAGAATGTCGTGCACCGGCCACGGTCTTCGCAGCGATCGGTCGTGCTGATGGTCGAGTCGGTCGGTATCGTGTCAACCGGCGACTAGCCCTTAGCCCGCTACTTTGGCCCCTCGAGGCTCGCGCTCTTGATATAGTCGAGCTTGGGGAACGATTTTTCGAGGTACTTGTTACCGTGAGCACCGATTTGCGTCTGGTCGGGCTCTTCTCCGTAGCCGGAATAGATGCGGTCGACGACCTCCATGCCGCCGGTAACGTGGCCGATCGGCGCAAAGCCCATCGCGTCGAGACGCGCATTATCGCCGAGGTTTATGAAGAGATGCGTCGAGCGGCTGTTCGGCTGGCCCGTCGCGGCAAAAGTAACGGTCCCGCGCGTGTTCGATGCTTTTACCGGGTCGTCGACGATGTTGACGTCCCACTTCTTCGTGACGGCGGGATCGGCTGCCGCGCCCCACTGTACCACGAAGTTCGGCACGACGCGATAGAAGCGAGCACCGTTGAAGTACTTCGCCTGGACCAGCTCGTAAAAGCGCTTCGCGCCGTTGGGGGCAAGACTTGGATCGACCTCGATGGTAACGGGGCCTTGGGTAGTATCGAGAATGACGGCATACGTTTTGGCGGGAGCATTTTGTCCCGAAGATTTTTTAGACCCGCCGCTGCAGCTAGCCAAAACAAGCGCCGCTACGGCGGCAACGAGCAAACGTCTACCGTACTCTGCTTTCATGCTTCCGACTTACTGGCGCAACACGGCGTATATCCTGCAAAACGAGCCCGCGCGCCAAGCGCCCGTTTGCGATAAGGCGGCCTAGACTTGCGGATTCTTACGGTGAACTTGCGCGCCGGCGGTAACGCCACGACGATCCCTCAAATCCTGCGCCGGTCGGCGCATCTCGATGCCGCGACGCTCGTCTTCTCGGAGTACCGCGATAACGCCGCCGGAGCGCTCTTGCGCGGCGAGGCGGAGCGCCGAGGATTTTCGCACCAGGCGTTCACGCCGTCAAGAAACGGGAACGGCGTTCTCATCGTTTCCGAGGAGCGCTTCGCAGCCGTCGTCAACCCCTTCGGCTTATCCGACGACGAATATCCCAACGCCGTGCTGCAGGCAACCTTTGGAAGCCTTCATCTCTACGGCCTCTACCTGCCGGGTCAAGATCGAAAACGGCCGCATCTGCGCTGCATGATTGCGGCCGCGGCCCGCTACAACGAAAGCGGCGCGCAAGCGTTATACATGGGCGACTTCAACTCCGGTCGCAACGAAACCGATATTGAAGTCAACGTTCGGTCGGGACGGATGCGCGACGAGTTCAGCACAGCCGATCTCTACGACGAGCTCGAAAGCTATTGGACCGAAGCGTGGGCATATCTCCATCCCGGCGAGTATGAGTTTAGCTGGTACCCCTTTCGCCGGGATCCCGACTACGTCAGCCGGGCGGGGTGGCGAATCGACAAAGCGATGCTCTCTGCGCAACTTCTTCCGCGCCTGCGCTCGGCGGAGTACGACCACGTCTTTCGACTCGACCGGCTCTCCGATCACTCGGGGTTGTTTATCGACCTGGACGTTGACGCGGAGCGCAGCGATCCAAACTTAAGTGCGTAGACGCGCGTGAACTCGGCTCCAAGCAACAGTATCTGGGCCGAGTAAAAGGCCCAAACGAGAAATACAACGATACCGCCGAAGGCGCCGTAAGAAGAGGCAATTGCGGTACGTCCGATATACCACGCGAGTAAGGTCTGGCCGGCCACAAAGAGAATTGCCGAAGTCGCGGCGCCCAGCCATACGTCTCGCCAAGCGATGCGGCAATCGGGCAGATATTCGTAAAGCAGCGCGAAGACCAACGTTACCAACACCAACGAGACACCGATATCCACGATCCGCACCGTAAGCGGAAAAACCGGTAAGATCGTCGCGGTTGCCGCCTCAGCGGCGCTCACGACCGAGTTCAGCGCGAGCGAGATCAGCAAGATGAACGCAACCCCGAGGACCATCACAAAAGAAAGGATTCGCTCTTTCACGAGCCTTAGAAACCCGAACTTGCCCGGCTTTACATCCCAAATCGTGTTGAGCGCTTCTTGCAGCGAACCAAAAAAACCAATTGCCCCGAGGACGAACGCTACCCAGCCTGCGGCCTGGGCAACGAACCCCGAGCGACGCTGGGAGAACGTCGACGTCACGATCGCGTCGATGCCGCGCGCCGCCTCCACTCCGGCCGTCTGCGCGAGATAGCCGTGAAGCTGATCGAGTATCACGCGGTGCGATCCTAGGAACAATCCGGCGATCTCCACCACGACAATCACCAGCGGCGCGATGGCAAAAAGCGCAAAGTAGGCGATAGCAGCGGCAAGCCATTGAGCTTTATGCCGTTGAAATTCGACGACGGTCTCTTTGACGAGGCCGCCAAAATCGGCGACCGGTCTGCTCCAAGTAGTGTTCATTCGGTTATTGCTTCCGGCAGCTTCTACCCCAATTCGGCTTTTTGCTAAGCGGGGGCCGCCGGCTCATTGCAACGGCGCAATATTACCAATGGTTGGCCTGGGCGCCGTGCTGGGTAGACGGCAACCATGAGCAAGGCTGTTAAGGAAAAAGACCTCGTCTTTGCCGTTATCGAGACGCCTGCCGGGATTCGGCATAAGTATGCGTTCGAACCGAAGTACGGCATCATGCGTTTGAAAATGACCCTGGCCGAAGGCTTGATGTGGCCGTACGACTACGGCTTCATTCCGCAAACACTCGGAGATGACGGCGACCCTATCGACATACTCGTTCTTAACGACGCGCCGACCTTTTCCGGCCGTCTTCTCGACGTTCGCATTATCGGAGGGATTCTGCTCAAGAAGAATGGCGTGAAGAATAATCAACTCGTGGCCTGTCCGCGCCACCGAAAGGGCATCGCACTAAAGACCGACCATCGATGAAACTGGCGACGTTCCCAAAGAGATGCTCGTTGGTATCGAGCGCTTCCTGATTGAGTATTCCGAAGACGAGGGCAACACCATAAACTTCGACGGTCATTGCTCGCGCAAAGAGGCTTACAAGCTAATTGAGCGCGCGCATAAGGCTTTTGCGAAGAATACGGCCCAATCTTAAAGCGATCGTGAGCGATTATTGCTGGGGGATGAGCATAAGCATTACCTCGGTGCTCTCTTCCGGCAGCGTCAACTGCTCGACCGTGAAGGTCTTTAGTTGGCCCCGTCCATCCTGAACCTGGACCGATCGTAGCTTCTTTTTCCATACTTCGCCGACCCCTGGAATGGTGTGGGCGTTTCGCCCGGCAAGATTCGCGTACTCCTCAGAGGCGATCAATACGTTCCCCGCTTTATCGAGCAAGCATAACGCCGCGGGAGTACGCTCGACCACGGCGCGCAGCGTGGTTAAGATTTCGCGCGCCGCACTAAGTTCGGTCTCGCGCTCCCCCGCGACACGCTCCAGCTCGTTGCTGCGGGCCGCGAGCTCTTCGTTCGTGGTGTTGAGTTCTTCGACCGTTGCCTGCAGCTCTTCGTTAAGCGTTTCCAACTCTTCGCTCGTCGCCTGCATCTCTTCATTCAGCGTCTCGACCTCCTCAGCCGCGGCTTCCGCCTCCTCGGCGGAGATCAACAGATGCTCGTTGGCGCTGCGGAGCTCGGAATTAGCGGAGGTCAGCTCGTCGTTGGCTTCGATCAGCGCCTTTTGACGCCTCTGCAGCTCTACATTTTGCGCCGCCACTCTTGTCGCCGATTCTTCGTTCCTGCGATTGTTTGTTTCGAGCGCGCGTAGTCGCGTAGTGCTTTCGGTAACGTCCGTTACTATGACAAAGACGCCTTCAATGCGGCCATCCTTGTTTAGAGTGCGGTCAGGAAAACACGAGACTTGCAGATGCCGCATAGCATCCGCTGCGAGGTCCTTGATTTCAACGTCCCACGATGTTTCAGGCATTTCACTGCGAAAGGCCGAGTCTAGCGCCGTTTTGAGTTGGTTCGAAGGCATGTCCGCCAGGTGTACCAGGTCTTCACCAATGCCCTGTCCGTGAATTCCCAGCATCGACCTCGCCGCGTGATTTATCGTCAAGATGTCGTAATTACGATCGACGACTACGACGCCGATGTGCGAGTCGAATAAAAAAGCGCCTAAGCGGTCGACGAGCGACCATCGCGGAGCCGCGGACTCCCCTAGAGAGCGTCTCGGGGAAA
>Ga0265313_10000825_pt1 | contig 31303 bp, 24 predicted proteins | sample 4123metaG_FD_203122 | JGI IMG/M metagenome (GOLD analysis project Ga0265313, IMG submission 203122) | Rhizosphere microbial communities from Carex aquatilis grown in University of Washington, Seatle, WA, United States - 4-1-23 metaG | ecosystem: Host-associated > Plants > Roots > Rhizosphere >... | reverse complement strand
TTGTTCGACGACAACGAAGCAGTAGGATTGCGTGGGGGTCGCAACGGATGGGGTCTGCGATGCGTATGCGTTCGATAGCGATGATGGCGGCGTTGGTTGCGGCAGCTGCGATGCTGGCCGGAGTTTCAGGCGCTTCGGCGAAGCACCGGTATACAAGGCGCCTGCCGGATTCTTGCGTCTTGCATCACAGAGTTTTGCCTAGCGGCACTGTGTGCTCATCGAGTTGCCCGCCCGGCACGGTCGGCTGCTCCCAGCAGATCTGCAGCGGCGGCCACTGGGTTGCGACGCTGCCCTGCATCAAGCCGTTCTGCACGCCGCTTTGCGGAAGAACTGGCTGATAGCGCTCGCCTGACGGGCTCGATCGGGGAGTGCGGGGTTGCCGCGTGCACTCCCAGGGGTTAACTCGTGCGTGACCTCAGGCGGCACCGAGCCATGGACGCACCGGCGAAAAAATCGAAGCTGATCAAGGGCGCTAGCGGCGACTGGGAAGTGGTCATCGGCATGGAAGTCCATGCCCAGGTGACCGCGAAAGCCAAGCTGTTCTCAGGCGCCTCGACCGCGTTCGGCGGCGGTCCGAACGAGCACGTCTCACTGGTCGACGCCGCGATGCCCGGCATGCTGCCGGTGATCAACGCGGAGTGCGTGCGCCAGGCCGTGCGCACGGGGCTCGGGCTCAACGCGCGGATCAATCTCAAATCGGTGTTCGACCGGAAGAACTACTTCTATCCCGACCTGCCGCAGGGCTACCAGATCAGCCAGTACAAATCGCCGATCGTGGGCGAGGGCGAAGTTATGGTCGACATGCCGGACGGCGAGAGGGTCCGCGTCGGCATCGAACGGCTGCATCTCGAGCAGGATGCCGGCAAATCGCTTCACGAGGAACACCCGGCGGCGTCGCTCGTCGATCTCAACCGCTCGGGCGTGGCGCTGATGGAAATCGTGACCAAGCCAGACCTGCGCTCAGCCGAGGACGCCAAGGCGTTCCTTGCCAAGCTGCGCACGATCCTGCGCTACCTCGGTACCTGTGACGGCGACATGGAGAAGGGTCATCTGCGCGCCGACGTCAATGTTTCGGTGCGGCATCCCGGCGCGGGCCTCGGCACGCGCTGCGAGATCAAGAATCTCAACTCCATTCGCTTCATCGGCCAGGCCATCGAGCACGAAGCATGGCGCCAGATCGGCGTCATCGAAGACGGCGGCGTGATCGAGCAGGAGACCCGGCTGTTCGATCCCGATAAGGGCGAGACGCGTTCGATGCGGTCGAAGGAGGAAGCGCACGACTACCGCTACTTCCCCGATCCGGACCTGCTGCCGTTGGAAGTCAGCCGGACCTACGTTGACGCGATCGAAGACGACTTGCCCGAATTGCCCGACGAGAAGAAGGAGCGGTTCACCGATGGGTTTGGACTCTCACAAGACAAGGCCGAGCGCCTGACACGGGAAAAGGCACTGGCGGACGGCTTTGAGGGGGAGCTGTACCGATACATCTCACTAATTCATGGGGCGGGCGCTGCTGATCTCATACGGGCTGCCTACGGGGCCCAAGCTTTGAGACTCAAGGCGGATAGACCCTCAGAATTCCTCAGAAATATCGATGCCGCGGAACCTTACCACCACGCGATGGTCGAAGGTGCTGAGAACCTCGCGAATTTGGTGCTTGGTCCTCTGACAGCGAAGGCTAACGAGCTTTATGTCGACCCGGCTCATCACATTGAGAGAGTAAAATTACCGGAGCTCGTTTATCTAATCCTAAACGGCACGATCTCCGGCAAAATCGCCAAGGATGTCTTCGAGATCGTCTGGAACGAGGGTGGCGATCCGCGCGCGATCGTCGAACGGCGCGGATTGCAGCAGGTCACCGATGTTTCGGCGATCGAGGCACTGGTCGACGGCATTATCAGTCAGAATCCCGACAAGCTTGAAGATGCGAAAAAGAATCCGAAGGCGATCGGCTGGTTTGTCGGCCAGGCGATGAAGGCGTCGGGCGGCAAGGCCAACCCACAAGCCGTCAACGACCTGCTCAAGAAGAAGATCGGCGCCTGAGCATCGCACGGATTTTTTGCGCGCGGAGAACCTTCGCGCTGCGTCCGGACAATCGGAAACGTCGGTGCGATTTGCCGCGCGTGCCACATCAACCGCATCGCTGAAGACGTACGCGCGACTGCCGCACGTGTCGCTCCTGCGTTCGTGAAAGCGAATCGCTTGGCACTGATTCGCTCATTTTTTGCCGTTGCCGCCCGTTCGGAGCGCCTTTGACGGCCATTGCGACGAAAAATTTTTCGCGCCGAAAAATTTCCTTTCGCACGCACCATTAAGCGCGCGCAGACGCGCGTATGCTGAACCACGATAGCTTAGCGTAAGCACTGCGCTTTCGCGCCGCGTGTTCAAGAAGTGCGCTATTTACGGGCACTTCTCTGTTAGCGAAGATTTTGCGCGAATGCTTGCTGCCGCCGCATAATTTTCGTCGAGATGGCGGCGGTGTGCTCGCGTTCCGGCACGCGATACCTAGCGGTAAGGCGGCCGCTATACACAATATTAAGCGGATACACTGTTATTTTTTTTCCGCTGGTGTAATCGGGATACCAGTGCACGTCGATTCGCGACTGCACTGCACCGATGTCGCCATCCACTCATGGCTAGGAGGGCAGCAATGGCGAAGAAGCGAAAGATGAAAGCAGCGGCAAAGAAGACGGCGAAGAAGACAAAGCGCCGGAAAAAGAAGTAGTCGACGCCGCTGTCGGTCTTCGACATCAACTAGGTCGAAGATTGCGTCACACGGGCCGGCAGCTGTCGCGGTGGGATCTACATCTACCAAGATGATCTACCGGGGCGCGCCGGCTCAGGTGAACGACGGAGGGCGTCGGCGGGACGGAGGCTCAAGCTTCAGTTTTGTTCCTGATGTGCCGCAAGGTGCGACGGACAAAAGTGAAGATGACGGTCGGAGCATCCCGGCCTCGCCCTGGCAAAAGAAACCAGTGGACTTGATCCTCGGGCCTCGCCGACGCCCTCGGTGTGTCGGCGATCCTGTCTCAACGTCTAAACTTTCGACGGCGCCGGGAAGAAATTCGCGGCGCCGTTTTCTTTGCCGTGATTCCGTTGCAGTGAAATGACACGCCCGCGCTCGATGACAGAAGCCAGACGCAAGACCGCGGCAAAGCCGGTTGCCGCCGCGCCGCCCGCACGGGGCGCCAAGCCGATCGAGCTTTACTACTGGCCGACGCCGAACGGCTGGAAGATTTCCATCATGCTGGAGGAATGCCGGCTGCCCTACGTGGTGCGGCCGGTCGATATTTCGAAGGGCGAACAGTTCGCGCCGGATTTTCTGGCGATTTCACCGAATAATCGCATTCCGGCGATCGTCGATCCCGACGGTCCCGGCCGACGCAGTATTACGGTGTTCGAGTCTGGCGCCATCCTGCAATATCTCGGACGCAAGACCGGAAAATTCTATCCGCGCGACGAGCGTGCGCGGACCGCGGTGGACGAGTGGCTGTTCTGGCAGATGGGCGGTCTCGGTCCCATGGCCGGGCAAGCGGTGCATTTTCGCCGCTACGCGCCCGAGCGGCTCTATTACGCGATCGCCCGCTACACCGACGAGGTCAACCGCCTCTACGGCGTGATGAACGCGCGGCTTAAGCAGCGCGAATTTCTCGCCGACCGCTACTCCATTGCCGACATCGCCTGCGTCGGCTGGGTGCGTCTTGCGGAGCGACAGGGACAGGATCTCGCCGAGTTCCCGCACCTCAAGCGTTGGTACGAGGCGATCCGCGCGCGCCCGGCGGTCAAGCGCGCGTTCGCCATCCACATTCAGGCGGCATCGGCGGTGGATCCGCGCGACCCGAAGGTGCGCGCCGTGCTGTTCGGTCAGCGCGCGCGATCCGGGGAGCTTGGCTGAGGCGCGGCTACTTTGCGCGGGTCCAGCTCTGCGACTTGCAGAACACCATGACGCAGCCTTTCAGCTCCGCGGTGTTTGCGCCCGTCATGGTGAAAGAGCCCGTATAGGTCTTGCCGTCCTTGGCGTTGTAGACCTTGCCGTCCCATTCGTTGGGCGTGCTGCTTGGTTTCATGCCCAGCACGATCTGCACGCCGAGCAGCGGCCGGTTGCGCTTCGACGCGTCGGCATTTTCGCGATCGGTTTTCGGCCGTCCATTCTCGTCGTTTGGCTCCTTGAGCCAGACCAGCGCGCCGCACAGCGCGCCCCCGCATTTGCTGATGCGGACCTGGCTGTTTCCGCCTTCGGTGTACCAAGTGCCCAGAGGATCGGCGGCGAACGCACGCCCGATCATGTTGGGTCCGAATGCCGTCAGCGCGACGATTGAGAGCCAAAGCGCCGCTGTGGCTGTGCGGTTCATTCCCATCAAAACGCGCTCCCGTGTTTGCGAAGTAGAAAGGATAGTCGAGACGCCAGAATTTGCAAACCACCGATTTTTAGCGGTTCACCTGCCGCGTGTTGCTTAACGGCGCGTTGCCGTAGCGTCTCGTTTACCGGTCCGAGGTTCAGTTTCGATTCATCGCATTAGTTAAATCACCATTCAAATCTTCTGCGCATGATCGGCGCATCGGATGGGGTGAAATAAACAGGACGAAATGCAAAAGCGTTCGATCCGCAAGCACAATAGGGGAGTGCATCATGGCTCGCTTTGAAATTCTCGATGCCAATGTGGGACCGCTCGGTGAGGGGCCCGCCGTCGGCGACATGCTGTTCGAATTAGGGATGATGTATTCGGTCGGTCGCGACGTGCCCATCGATCTCGTCTCCGCGCACAAGTGGTTCAACCTCGCAGCCGCGAAAGGCAATGGCGAGGCGGCGCGGCTGCGGCGCGAGATTGCCGCGCAGATGACCGATGCGGAAATCGCGATCGCACAGCGTGCGGCTCGCGACTGGCTGCGGCTCAACAAGCATCAACTGCCGGTGGCGGCCGCGCCGGCGCTCGCGGCCTGAGCATTCCCGCTTAGCCTTCCGGTGGAGCGCGACTCCCCGTTTTCCGGGGCATGCTCACATCCAGCCGGTCGCCCTCGTCATTACTGCCGCGTGCGCCGGGCTTGCGTACCGAAAACTGATACATGCCGGCAAAAGTGTCAGGCGCGCCGGTCTCGAACGCATGCCATCGGTCGAGATCGAACCCTGCCCCCGGTTGCGGAAAACGCGTGGCAAAGCGGTGATGGGTCAGCGCATCAAGAAAGAAACCGCGAAACTCCAGGTCGTTTTCCGCAACGAACGACTTGATCGCCGGCAGCGTGACACGATGCTCCTGGACGTGGAATAGCAGGTCGCGGCACTCGCCGATCGTGAAGAAGTCATCCCCGCGACTCACCGACTTCAAGAGCGGATCCTCGGCCGCGGCGATGTCCGCCCGGCAACGCCGAATATCGTCCGCGACGGCCCGATAGCCGCGCTCCGCAATCAGCGCGCGGGCAGCCACGATGCCGCGGCGTCCCAGTTCACTGTAGAGGCCGACCTGCATCGCGCCACTCGGCCGCAGCAGTGACAAAAGAATCCGCCAGCCTTCCCAAGGATCGGCGAGATGATGGAGCACGCCCGACGCGTCGATGAAATCGAACTGCCGGCCAAGCGCGCCGAGTTTCATGATGTCGGCTTGCGCGAATTCGACATTTGATAGGCCGGCGCGGTCCGCCATCCGCTTCGCGTAGCTGAGGCTCGCTAAACTGAGATCGACGGCGAGAATGCGAGCGCTCGTCGCGTGCCGGGCAAACTCGACCGTAGACAGCCCCGTTCCACAGCCGGCGATCAGCGCATCGCCAAGCTGATGTGAGGGTAGGTTAAACAGACCTGCGGGCTGCGCCGGCGGTCCGAGCCGGGTCCAGCGCGGGTAGGGGTTCTCTTCGTATTGCTGGCGCACGGCCCGCGATACTTCGCCGCCGATTTCGGTGAGGGCGGGGATCGTCCCGGCGATGCGTTTTTCTTCTGCCGGTTCAGAGACTTGCTGGGCAAACAGCGCAGCGGCGCTTGGCGCGACGGGCCGATCGAGCAACGCCTGCGCATTCTGCAAAGTGTGGAGCGGAAAATAAGCGCCGACGGCGACCGGCCAAAGAGGCGGGTAGGTCGATCCAGCACTCAGCCTTTCTTCGAGGGCCGCCCGCAGATGCTGTGCCTGTTCGGTCTCATCGTCGGTTGTTGCGAAAACATATTCATTGATGAAGCACTGTCTGGCCACGCTGCAATTGAAATCGAGAAGCGAGTCATCCGGAGCCGTGCCGGCGCCGGCTGCGGTCAGCATCGCGTATCGTACGCTCGTCAAAACCCGCTCAAGACCGATGTCAGTGATCGGATCGCTTTCGAGCAAACGGCACAGCAGTTCATCCTGCGCCAGCGCGGCCATGCTCGCGTCATCAACAAACTCTTCCGGCGGCAAGTGCTTCGGCCAAGCCGCGTCGGCCCGAGCGACGAGGTCTTTGATTGCGCCGTTGAGTTTGATCAGGCTGATGCTGACGCCGGCGAGTTCGCGCGGGCGAACCCAGCCTTCCACCAATGCGCGCTGCACGAATTTGCGATAGCGACCGTTATCCGCCGCGAACCGGGCGAAGCCGACGCACTGCGCAAACATCGCCCTGCTTTGCGGCGTCTCTCTCAGTTCCAGGGCGCGGCACGCCGCCTCGATGGCGTGATCGCGCTGTCCAGTCCACATATAGAGTTGAGAGAGATTGCCGTACGCCTCGAACATGTCCGGCCGAAGCGACAGTGCGTGCTCCATGTGGGAGATGGCGTCCGCCATCTTGCCTTGCCGCATCAGTACGGCGCCGAGTCGGCCATGCGCCTCCGCATGGGACGGCAATGCCGTGAGCAATTGACGGTAGCAGCGCTCCGCGTCGCCAAGCGCGCCGGCGTGATGATGCATGACCGCCTGATTAAACAGTTCAGCATGCATTGCCGCCGGCGAGGGGCCGGCAGGCAAACGTGTCGCTTGGCCGCCTCCTTGAGTCCTGGCGGCTCGGCGTTGCTTGCGGTTCATCGCAGCTGACCGATGTGGGAGAAGGTTGCGTTTTGCTAGCGAACGCCGTTGGGGAGGTCAACTTTGGGCGACTAAGCCGTTTGCCGAGGCTGAGCGTGGCGAGGCACTGGAACTATCGTTCGATGCGCCCCATTTTTGTTCGACGCATCGAGGTGCAGCGTCCAAGGAGAGGGCGCCTGCGGTTTATCGATGGCGGACGAATGGTTTTTCTCCACGGCAGCGTTCAAAGCTTGACAGCCGGGAAGGGCGGCCAAATAAGCATTTTCGAATGGAGAGGTGGCCGAGTGGCTGAAGGCGGCGGTTTGCTAAACCGTTATACGGTCTAAAGCCGTATCAAGGGTTCGAATCCCTTCCTCTCCGCCATCGATATCCGTTCTTTAATGCGGGAAAATGCGGGAAGCTGCGCGCGCGGACCCAAATGCGCGCGATTCGGTGCAGAGTTTTCCCGCCGGCGCTCCAACTTCCGATCCATCGAACTAGCGGTTGTGACCACGGACCTTTCGTGCTCGCTGCCTGTCGCTTCCATCCCCAGAGTGCGCTTGATCGTGTCGTAACATGCTGATATTAAAAGATAATATAGGGCCCGTCGAATGCGATGAGCCGATCCCTTGCGAAAAGCCGCCCGCTCTAAATTGCGTGTTTTTTACGCAACACCTTCCGGAAAACGGCACTCGGGGCCTGTGATTCAGGCGGTTATTCATTGCGTGGTGGAACTGAGGGGCTAATGTCACCCCTGCGACGGAGGGGGGAACCCCAAGTCGACTCGGCCGGTGATTTCGGGACGGAAAAAACCGGTCGGGGATTGGGGACCAGGGGACCTTAGCAGGGGGGCGAAGCCACCCGGCGGATTCGGAACCCTCCCACGGCAAACAAACGGAGGTTCTTATGAAGATGGTGAAAAGCCTCCTCCTCGGCTCCGCGGCCGGCTTGGTTGCGGTAACGGCGGGGCAGGCAGCTGATCTTCCCGTAAAGGCCAGACCGGTCCAATACGTGAAGGTTTGCAGCCTCTACGGGGCGGGATTCTATTACATGCCCGGCACCGATATGTGCATCAAGATCGGTGGCTGGGTGCGGTCGGAAGTAAGCTGGGGCGTCAACGGCAACTCGACGACCGGCTCGTTCGGCTCTGACTATAACAACCGCTACACCAACAACTTCTGGACGCGGGAACGCGGCTACATCACAGCCGACGCTCGCGAACAGACGGCTTACGGCGTAGCGCGCGGCTACATCGCGGTCGGCATTGCCTCGCAGAACCAGGGCAACGAAGTGCCGTCCGCCCAGGCCAACATGAACCGCGCCTTCGTGCAGTGGGCAGGGTTTACGGCCGGTCTGTCGGTGTCGTTCTTCGACTTCTACCCGGCAGCCGCACAGCTCTACCGCGCCGGCAACCTGCCGCAGGAAGACTCCGGCGACGGCGGCTGGTGGGTGTGGGGCTATACGGCTCAGTTCGGCGGCGGCCTCTCTGCCACGCTGTCTGCTGAAGAGCGCCGTGACAGCCAGAACATCGACTTCAGCGGCGCGGCTGGCGCGCTCGGCGGCGTGACGACGCCCGGCACCAACGGCGTCATCGTAGGCAACACTGGCAACAGTGATGGCTACGGCGGCTGGCAGACGCCCGACATCGTCGGCAATCTGCGCGTCGACCAGGCCTGGGGCTCAGCGCAAGTCATGGGCGCCCTGCACGAGGTCAATGCCGGCTACTACGGCGCTCTCCCCGCTTCCGGTCACCCCGGCGATGCGTGGGGCTGGGTCGTGGGCGGCGGCATCAAGATCAATACGCCGTTCATCTCGCCCGGCGACTATTTCGTCGGCGAGGTCAATTACACCCAGGGCGCCACCAAGTATCTGTGGAACTCTACTAACGGCGGCAACGTGTACAACCTGTCGGGCGGTGCCGAGGGCTATGGCGTCGGCAGCGATTGCATCTTCGGCGGCACGCTTGCGGCCGGCAATGCAACCGGATGCCAGCTGACCAGCGCCTGGGAAATCGACGTGGCCTACGAGCACCACTGGACGCCGCAATGGCACCAGGACTTGGTGTTCAACGGCATGTGGGAGAAGTACGGCACAGGTACCGGTTCGGCCAACTCGATGCTGTGCGTCGGTGAAGGCCTCGGTGCGGGTGCTGGCACGACCGCCGTCGCGGCTGCCGGTTGTAACAACAACTGGGCAGTCTGGGGCGTCGGTTCTCGCCTGCAGTGGGACGTGACCAAGAGCTTCTACATCGGTGTGGAAGCGATTTACCAGCAAGTCGACAGCGCCCAGACCGGGCTCGCCGGCAATGCGATCACGGCTCCGCTCACGCTGGCAAACTCAGGTGCGACGACCTGGTCGAATACTTCGAACTGGATCTTCACGCTCCGCATGCACAAGGACTTCCTGCCCTGATCGGCTGATCACGGTGTGAATTCCACGATCCCCGGCGGGTCTTCCCGCCGGGGATTTTCTTTATGGGGCCGGTGCGATTAGAGTTTAGCTGGCGCGATCCGCTCTGCGGCCCAGACAAATAGCCGGACGGCGGAAGCGCCCTGATGCTGATGCACATCTATAAAGTCGCCCATGGCTTACTTTCACCTGATGCATTGCATTCCCGATCCGCGGATGCACGGCCTTAACGGTTACAAGGAAGTCATCGAAACGGTCGGCTGGGGCCTGGAGCAGCTTGGCCACCGCGCCACCTATGCGGTCAACGAACGCAGTCCCGATGCCACGAACATTGTGTTCGGCGCTCAAGTCATGCCGGTTTCCTCCCTCGCGGAACTGCCTCCCGGTACTGTCATCTACAATTTCGAGCAGTTGCGGGACGTCCCCGTTGAGAAAATTAGGGGCGAGATCAGATACTTCGCCCAAGTGCCGCATTTCACCATCTGGGACTACAGCGCCGCCAATCTGCCAAGCTGGCGCGCGCTTGGACGTCCAGATGTGAAAATCGTTCCAGTTGGCTACGCGCCGATCTTGAACCGCATTCCGAAGGCGGCGCGCCAGGATATCGACGTGCTGCTGTACGGCCTGAGCGGCGAGCGCCGATTACAGACATTTCATGGGCTGTCCCAGCTCGGCCTGTCGGCGTTATTTGTCAGCGGACTTTACGGCGCCGCACGCGACGAGCTGATTTCCCGGGCCAAGATCGTACTGAACATCAACCTTTATGCGCAGATGAGAATTTTTGAGATCGTGCGCGTTTCCTACCTCCTGGCCAACAGGAAAGCGGTCGTTGCCGATCTTGATCCGAAGACGAGCGTCGAAGACGGTATCAGGACCGCCGTCATGTTCGCGTCGTCGTTGAAGGAATTGCTGGATCGGTGCGTAAAACTCGTCGGCGATGACAGGGAACGCCAGGCGCTCGAAGAACGCGGCTTCGCGTATATGAGTGGCCGCGATATCAAAGGCATTCTGGAGCGCGCGCTGTGAGCGGGGCCTTCATGGCTCATGTCGCTCAACGGCGAAACTCGCCGGCGGCTGCCCGTCTTTGTATCTCCGCCACATAGTGGCATAGGCATTTTCGATATTTCGAGCGAAGCGCGCCGTATCGAAGAGCGGAAATGTGCCGCGGTTGCGCGCGAGCCGTTGCTTCAACGCCCTGCAAAAGGCCGTATCGGTGGCCACCCTGAGGGCCTGCGCCTCGTAGCCGGAAAGTGATTCGGCGACAAGTTCAGGTAACCCGACCGCGTGCAGCATGCTCGCCGCCATGCGGCCGACGAACGTGCCTCCGAGTAAGGTCAAGAGCGGCACCCCGGACCAGAGCGCGGCGGCGGCGGTAGCGCCGGCATTGTACGGGGTAGTGTCGAGAAAAAGGTCGGCCAGGCGCTGACGTGCCATGTGCTGCGCGAGCGGAACGTGCGGCGCAAACACAACACGGCCGGGATCGATTCCGCAGCTTTGCGCCTCACGCCGCAAATTGACGATCATATCCGGATTGGCCTCGGCAAGCCACAGGACGCTGCCGTCGATGGCGCGCAACAGGCGCATCCACAGCTGGAATATCGAAGGTGCGAGCTTGTAGCTGTTGTTGAATGAACAGAACACAAAACCGTCGCCGGGTAAGCCGACCTCCTCGCGGGTCGGCGTCTGGGGCGCAATCGCGAGCCGGTCGTCATTGACGAGAAAGCAGCCGGGCAAATGCACGATTTTCTCGGAGTAATACGCCTGCTGGTCGAACGGCAGCGCGATTGCGTCGGCGATGATGTAATCGATGTAGTCCGCGCCCATGGTGCCGAGGTAGCCCAGGTAACTCACCTGTAGGGGCGCCGGCCGCCGGGCGAACACGCCAGGCCGGCCGTTGCGGGTATGGCCCATCAGGTCGACGGCAATATCGATCTCAAGCTCCCCGACAAGTTCAGCGATCTCGACTTCGGTTTTGTCCGCGGCGTCGATGAAGCGGTCGAAGGCATGTTGCAGCCGGTCTCGCATTGGCGACGTGCGGTCGCGTCCGAACGATATGCCCGTGATGTTAAAGTGCGAACGGTCATGCCGCTCGTAAAGTCCGGCCGCGAGGTAGGCGACCGGGTGCTCGCCGAAATCGGCCGAAAGATAGGCGAGCCGAATGCGGTCGTGGCTGTAGCTCTTGCTCCTCAGCGACGGCATCGTCGGTGCGCGGTCCTTAACATATTGGTTGGCGCATCGCTGCTGCTCGGCCGCCGTGGCCGGCAGTGCGAGCAGCGCGAAAGGCGTGCCCGCGAGCTTTCCTTGTCTAATCGCGGCGAGGCAAGATTCGATCTCGGTTCCGAGATTAGCCCAGTCGCACATGTGCAATTTGGCCAGGAGCCGTGTGCCCGCGGCGTAATCGAGTCCCGGCTTGAGCGCCGTCGCCTTGTCATAGGCGGCAAGCGCCGCCGGATACTGTCGGCGTTCAAATAGGACATTGCCGCGTCCGCTCCAGGCTTCTGCAAATTCGGGATTTATCGAGAGCGCCCTCTCATAGGCGGCCAGTCCCCCGTCATAGTCCGCGCGCTCGAGGCAGATGCTGCCGCGACCGAGCCACGCTTCGGCCAGGTCGGGCTCTAACCCGAGCGCCTTTTCATAGGCTGAGAGGGCATCGCCGTATTGGCGCAACGCGAAGAAGGTGTTGCCGCGACCGAGCCAAGCTTCCGCGCAGTCTGGCTGGAGAACCAAAGCTTTTTCGTAGGAGGCGAAAGCCCTGTCGTATTGCCGCAACGAAGTGAACACGTTGCCGCGGCCATACCAAGCCTCGATCAATTCTGGTTTGGCCGCGAGCGCGGCATCGTAAGCGCGAAGCGCATCATCGTATTGTTTCAAGCCGTTGTACACATTGCCGCGGCCGAGCCAGGGCTCGGCGAAGCCGGGCCGCAACGCCAGCACCTTGTCGTAGGCGGCAAGCGCCTCGTCATAACGGCCGCGTTTGGCCAGTACGTTGGCGCGGCCAAGCCACGCTTCCGCGAAATCGGGCCGCAGCGTCAGTGCCCTGTCACAGTCCGCCAAGGATTCATCGTAGCGCCGGAGCGTCCAGCAGGCTTCGCCGCGACCGCTCCAAGCCTCGGCGAGATCGGGCCGCAGCGCCAGCGCCGCCTCGAACGCCGTCAGCGCCTCACGCGGCCGCTTGAGCGTCACGAGGGATTTGCCTTTGTTGCAGAACGCCTCCGCGTAGCGCGGATTGATCCGGATCGCGCTGTCAAAGTCCGCAATGGCTTCGTCATGGCGTCCGAGATCGTTGAATGCGGTGCCGCGATTGTTCCAGGTTTCGGCGACGGCTGGATTAATGGCCAAGGCTGCGCTGAAACGCTCGATCGCCTCTGCGGGCCGCTTGAGCGCCTTGAGGACGAGGCCATAGTTGTAGAGCGTCGCATCGGACCGTGGATTCTCGCGAACGGCTCGGCGCAGATACGTTTCGGCCTCGCTGAACTCGCGCTGTTGAGTGAGGACAATGCCGAGCACATTGAGGGCTGCAACATGTCGCGGCTGAGCGCGCAGCACTGCTCTGAGGAACTGCTCGGCGTCCTTGCTATTGCCGGCCCGCAGCGCCGCCATCGCGCGCTGAAAGGTGGGATCGTTGGCGTGGCCGGCCGGCACTGTCTTCCCCGCTGCCGCTAGTGACTCGGTCAAGAACGCCGCGGCCGAGCTTAGGCGCCGCCAATTTAGTCGTGTCGGCCGCGCCCCGCAAATGGCCGATGCGCACGCCAAGCTCCGAAATATCTGTGCGATCGCATAGGCTTATGGGCACAACTCAAAGCATTTTGGCGCCGGCTTGTGAGCCCCACTCCGTGGATCGGCCTGACCCTTATTTTCGCGGGAACTCCAGACCCATCTCGCGATAGCGCTCGGGATCGTCGCCCCAACCTTCGCGCACCTTGACGAAGAGAAAGAGGTGAACGCGCTGTTCGAGCGCGGCCGCAATGTCGGCGCGGGCGGCGGCGCCGATCGCCTTGATGGTTTGCCCGCCCTTGCCGAGCAAAATCTTGCGCTGACTCTCGCGCTCGACAAAGATCGTCTGCTCGATACGTACCGAGCCGTCTCTGAGTTCCTTCCAGGTTTCGGTCTCGACCGTTGACTGGTACGGCAGCTCCTGATGCAGCCGCAGATAAAGTTTCTCACGCGTGATCTCGGCCGCGAGCTGGCGCATCGGCGCATCCGAGATTTGATCCTCGGGATAGAGCCATGGACCCGGCGGCGCATTGTCCGCAAACCAGCGCTTGAGGCCGACAACACCATCGCCGGACAGGGCCGAGATCATGAAGGTTGCGGCAAATTCCGCGCGTTCGTTGAGCGTTTGCGCCAGCGTCAGCAGCGCCGGCTTCGGCACAATATCGATCTTGTTGAGAACGAGGGCTTTCTTGCCTGCTCGAACATCCGCGAGTCCGCGCCAGATCGCGTCGTCGTCTGCTTTGATGCCGCGATGCGCGTCGATCAGAAACGCGACGATGTCGGCATCCTGAGCGCTGCCCCAGGCGGTTCCGACCATGGCGCGATCGAGCCGCCGGCGCGGCAAAAAAATGCCCGGTGTGTCGACGAAAATGAGCTGCGCCGTCCCTTCAATGGCAATGCCGCGGATGAGGCTGCGCGTGGTCTGCACTTTCGGGGTGACGATGGAGATTTTCGCGCCGACCAGGGCGTTGATCAGGGTCGATTTACCGACGTTCGGCGCCCCGATCAGCGCGACAACGCCGCATGAGGTGGACGGCGCGGCCGGTTCATCCGGCGGGCTCGGGTCAGCCATTGAGGCGCGCGATCTTGGTCTTGACGCCTTCGCGCGACAGCATGGCGGCTGCCGCGGCCTGCTCGGCGCCGCGCTTGGAGCGGCCGGACCCTTCGGCGGGAGCAAACTGGGGCAACTGCACGGCGACGCGGAATACGGGGCTGTGGTCGGGACCGGAGCGTGCAATCTCCTTGTAGGCGGGCGTTGGCAATCCGCGTGCCTGCGCCCATTCCTGCAGGATAGTCTTCGGATCGCGCAGCGGCTGCGCTGTCGCTTGCATCCGTTCATGCCACAGCCGCTCGACCAGCCCTTCCGCGGCCGGGTAGCCTCCGTCGAGATAGACCGCGCCGATCAACGCCTCGCAGACGTCGGCGAGAATGGCCGGCCGCTTGCGGGCTCCGGCATTGACCTCCGATGAGCCAAGCTTGATCGCGGCGCCGAGTTCGATTTCCAGCGCGATGTCCGCGCAGGTTTCCTTGCGCACCAGATCGGCCAGCCGCCGCGATAACTCTCCTTCATCCGCCTTGGGATAACTGCGGTACAGCATGTCGGAAATCACCAAGCCCAGCACGTGATCGCCGAGAAACTCCATCCTTTGGTAAGAACTCGCGCGATTGCGTGGCCCCTTCAGCGCTGAAATGTGGGTCAGTGCGCTGGTCAGCAACGCCACATCGGCGAAGCGATAACCGACGCGATTCTCCAAAACCGTAGAGGTCCGGCGGCTGCGGCGCGGTTCTTTTTGGCCGTCGCCTTGCGGCGCTGCCGCGGCTGCACGCTCCTCCGTGACGGTTGGTTCCGGCTGCGGAGTTACCGCGGCCTTTTTCTTGCGTCGGCCGCTCATCGCACCAGCGTGAACAATCGGCTCCAGCGCACCGCCCAGGGCCAATTCCAAATCTCCCATGCCGGTGTGTCGCCGCCGATCGAGAAGAAGATGATCTGCGCCTTGCCGATCAAATTCTCGAACGGCACATAGCCGACCGCGCCCAGCACGCGGCTGTCCGTGGAGTTGTCTCGGTTGTCGCCCATCATGAAAAAGTCGCCGGGCGGCACCTGGAACACCTCGGTGTTGTCGAGAAAGCCGTTATCGGTGAAATCGTGCGTGATGTAGGTGACGCCGTTGGGCAGCGTCTCGCGATAACACATCACCGGCTGGCCGACATCCTCATGGGCGACGCAGCCCTGCGTCACACGCTCGCGCTTGACCGGCACGCCGTTGATGTTGAGCACGCCGTGCAGCACCTGGATGTGGTCGCCGGGCAGCCCAACAACGCGCTTGATGTAATCGATCGACGGATCCTTGGGCAGCCTGAACACCACCACATCGCCGCGCTGCGGTTGCGAAGCGAAAATGCGGCCGGAAAACAGCGATGGCGAGAATGGCAGCGAGTAATGGGTATAGCCATAAGAATACTTGGAAACGAAGAGGTAGTCACCGACCAGAAGTGTCGGGATCATCGAGCCGGATGGAATGTTAAACGGCTGGAACAGAAATGTGCGGATGACCACTGCGATAATGATCGCGTGGATCACCACGCGTACGGTTTCGCCGATGCCCTCACTGCGTTTGGTTCCGGTTTGCACGCTCATTCGCCTATTGTCCCGCTACACCCGTCGAAAGTCGCCGCGCGTGCGCCCCGAATCCTTGTAACCTTTGGGGCACACGCGCGCAATTCCGAGAAGGATTAGCCGCAGCACCGGGCAGTCGAGAATTGCCTATATCTTTCAAATGATTAGACAGCATTTCGCGGATCCATGACAAATAATTCATGGTCGCCTTTGGCGGCCCATGACGGCGGCTCGCGAGCCGGTCGTGATGCCTGGTTACGCGGTCGTGATTGCCAGGGCTGAGATGATTACGAAGGCCTGTGCCATCGGCCCCTCATCGGTGATGGTGAGGTCGATGCGCGCTTCATAGCCCGCGGGCGTGATCGCCTCCAGCCGCCGCTTGGCACCGCCCGTCAGTTGCATGGTCGGACGGCCCGACGGCAGGTTGACCACGCCCATGTCGCGCCACCAAACCCCCGCACGCAGGCCGGTTCCCAACGCCTTGGCGCACGCCTCCTTGGCGGCAAACCTTTTGGCGTAGGTTTCGACCCGGTTCCGTCGCCGTTCGGCGCGTTGGCGTTCGGCCGCGGTGAAGACCCTGTCGATGAAGCGGTCGCCGTGGCGCTCGATCACCTTGGCGATGCGGCGTACGTCAGTGATGTCGGAACCGATGCCGAGAATCATCACAAGCCGCCGGTCCTGTTGGCACTTTCGGCTCTGCCGCGATCGATCGCCGCCCGCATTTTTCGCACCGTCTCCCCCAGACCGTCAAAGATCGCCTCGCCGACAAGGAAATGGCCGATGTTGAGTTCGGCGATTTCGGGCAGTGCGGCGATCCGCTGGGCCGTGAGGTAATCGAGGCCGTGGCCGGCGTGAACTTCGAGGCCCGCGCGCTTTGCCAGCGCCGCTCCGCGTGTAATGCGATCGAATTCCGCCTGCGCAGCGACAGCGTCGCCCATCGCCAGGGCCTCGCACCATGCCCCGGTGTGGATTTCGATGACGGGAGCGCCGAGTTCGGCGGCCGCGTCGATCTGAGCCGGGTCGGGGGCGATGAACAGCGACACGCGGATGCCCGCAGCCCTCAATTGTCTGATCACATCAACCAAGATGCCGCGCTGCCCGGCGGCATCGAGCCCGCCTTCAGTGGTGCGCTCCGCGCGCCGTTCCGGCACAATACAGGCGGCGTGCGGACGGATATTCGCGGCAATGCCGACCATCTCGGCCGTGGCCGCCATTTCGAGATTGAGCGGCTTCTTGATGCTTGCTTTGAGGCGGGCAATATCGTCGTCAACGATGTGACGGCGATCCTCGCGCAGGTGTGCCGTAATGCCGTCGGCACCGGCCGCAATGGCAATTTCGGCGGCCCGGACAGGGTCGGGATGGCGCCCGCCACGCGCATTGCGCACTGTAGCGACGTGGTCGACGTTGACGCCGAGGCGGATGATGGGAGAAGCCGGCATGTCTCGCTCGCGCGCAGCTAGCCGTTGACGCGCTCAGCGTTGGCAACGACCTTCTTTGCCCGCAGCTGCGAAATGATCGAGGTCAGGTGTTTGAGGTTGTAGACCTCGAGGTCAATGGTCAGTTCGGTGAAATCCGGCGACTGGCGCGTCATCTTGACGTTGTCGATATTGCCGTCGTGCTCGGCGATCACCTGTGCGATCTGCGCAAGCGTGCCGGGCTCGTTGACGGAGTGGACCGCGATGCGCGCGGGGAACCGTTGCGGAACCTTGTCGTCGACGTCCCAGCGGACGTCGAGCCAGCGTTCCGGTTTGTCCTCGAACTCTTTGAGCGTCTCGGAATGGATCGGATAGATGGTGACGCCTTCGCCGGGCGTCACGATGCCGACGATGCGATCGCCCGGAACCGCCCCGCCGTTCGGGGCAAAACGCACCGGCAGCTCGGTATTGATGCCGCGGATCGGAATGGCGGCGCCATTCTCGCCATCCCCGGGCAACTTGAACTTCATGGCCTTGGCGCGTTTGAGGCCGAACCAGCCGCTCTCCGCCTTCGGCGCCGCCGGCGTTACGCGCTCGTCCTTGTAGTCGGGATACATGGCGCGCACTACGTCGGCCGCTCGCATCTCGCTGCGGCCGACCGCCGACATCACATCGTCGATTGATGCCCGCGCCAGCCGCGGCAGCGCGCCTTCGAGCTTCTCATCTGAATACTCGATCTTGGCGCGTTGGCAGAGCCGCTCGACAATGCGGCGACCGAACGCCGAATACTGGCTGCGCACGGCATCGCGGGTGGCACGACGAATGGAGGCGCGCGCCTTGCCGGTCACTACGATCGATTCCCAGGCCGACGGCGGCGCGGTCTGGGCTTCGGAGGTTAGGATATGCACCTCGTCGCCGTTTTGCAGCGGTGCCGACAGCGGGCCGAGCTGACCGTTGATCTTGGCGCCGATCGCCATGTTGCCGACATCGGTATGGACCGCGTAGGCAAAATCGATCGGCGTTGCGCCGCGTGGCAGTGCGATCAGCTTGCCTTTCGGCGTGAAGCAAAACACTTGATCGTGAAACAGTTCGAGCTTGGTATGCTCGAGGAACTCCTCGGGGTTGGAGCCCTCGGCCAACAGCTCGATGGTGCGCCGCAGCCACGCATAGGCGTTCGATTCACGCGACAGCATCTCGGTCGGCGAACCGACACCGTCCTTGTACAGCGCATGCGCAGCAATGCCGTATTCGGCGATCTGGTGCATCTCGCGGGTGCGAATCTGCAGTTCGACGCGCTGCTTGCCCGGCCCGATCACGGTGGAATGGATCGAGCGGTAATCGTTCTGCTTGGGCGTTGAAATGTAATCCTTGAAGCGGCCGGGCACGACCGGCCAGCTCGTATGCACGATGCCGAGCGCGCCGTAACACTCGGCGACTGTCGAGACGATGACGCGGAAGCCGAGCACATCGGAGAGCTGCTCGAAGCCCACCGCCTTCCGCTCCATTTTGCGCCAGATCGAATAGGATCGCTTGCGCCGGCCGACGACTTCGGCCGCAATACCGCGATCGGCGAGTTTTCTGGCGAGCTGCTGCTCGATCTCGGCGATCGAGCGTCGCGATCGGTCCGCGAGCGCTTCAAGCCGTTCGGTAATCACCCGATAGGCCTCGGGATTGAGTTCGCTGAACGCCAGATCCTCGAGTTCCTCGCGCAGCTGATGCATACCCATCCGGCCGGCGAGCGGCGCGTAGATGTCGAGAGTTTCCTCCGCGGTCCGCCGCCGCGCCTCCGGAGGCCGGTAGGCGAGCGTTCGCATGTTGTGCAGCCGGTCGGCGAGCTTGATAAGCAGCACGCGCACGTCGTCGGCGATGGCGAGCAGAAGCTTGCGCAGGTTTTCGGCCTGCTTGGCCTCTTTGGACACGAGTTCGAGCTTGTTCAGCTTGGTGAGGCCTTCGACCAGACGGCCAATATCGTGGCCGAACAAACGATCGATTTCGGCCCGCGTGGCGTCAGTGTCCTCAATTGTGTCGTGCAGCAGCGCCGCCGCGATTGTGGCGTCGTCGAGCTTCAAGTCGGTCAGGATCGCCGCGACCTGCAGGGGATGGGAGAAATAGGGGTCTCCGGAATCCCGTTTCTGCTCGCCATGGGCCTTCATCGCGTAGACATAGGCCCGGTTGAGCAATTCCTCGTTCGCCTTGGGATTGTATTCTTTGACCCGGTCGACCAGCTCGAACTGCCGCATCAGCTGTGGTTTGCGGGGGGGCGACGGCGTGGCATCGCCAGCCCCGGTTACCAGCTGCGGACCGCGCGCCTCGGCACCCCTGAGCCGGGGCTGATTCTGCATCCGTGGCAGATCGACCTGCGAGCGCGCCATCTGGTCCCTTGGCCGTCCTTGGGCGTTGTCGGGCACGGATCGGGCCGCGCCTCACCATAAAGGATATCATGCAGCGCCGCCGGCGCCACAAGACACGCGACGCCGTGCCCCAAGGAGCACGGTCGCCGGGCAAGACCAAGTTTTCGTTAACGCCGGCCGGGTCAGCGGACCGGCTGGGAGGCTTATTCTTCTTCGTCGCTGGTATCCGGCTCGGGCTCGCTCTCCGGCGGAACCAAGCCTTCAAGCCCCTTGAGCAACTCTTCCTCGCTCATCCGGTCTGTCGTGACGTCGGTATCGTCGGCATCGACCCCGGTACCGGGAGCGCCGATCAGCGGCACCGCCTCGGGCTCGGGCTCGTCCACCTCGACGTATTTCTGCAGCGAATGGACCAGTTCCTCCTTGAGGTCGCCCGGCGAAATGGCCTCCTCGGCGATTTCGCGGAGCGCCACCACGGGGTTCTTGTCCTTGTCCCGGTCCACGGCAATCTGCGCGCCGGACGAGATCATGCGCGCGCGGTGGCCGGCAAGCAGAACGAGGTCGAATCGATTCTCAACCTTGTCGATGCAGTCCTCGACGGTTACACGGGCCATTGGTTAAGCTCCTCGGATCGGGTGCGTGCGGGGCTCGGGTTCAGAATCCCCGACGAATGCAATCTGCCAATTGAAGGCTTACGTATCGTCAACGGGGCCGCGGCGCAAGGTCGTTGGGTGGGGCCTTAAAGCCCGGGCGAGACCCGTCCTGATGACAAGACGTTACGGAACCCCTGCGCCACGCCTGAAGCATCGTGTTGAGAGTTCCGCGACGGCGTGCCGCAGTGCTTGAGCGGCGGTGCCGCTACGACAATATTGGCACACACTTGCCACCTGAGCGTTGGCGGACGTACGCTTCCACCATGCGGCAGTACTTCGCATCACGAATGTCTTGGACGACGCGAAAAAAGTTTTAACAACTGACCGGAACGGTCGACTGCATTTCCGCCGAGCCGGTTTTATCACCAGAGACGAGAGGCACCATGCCCGCACAAACCGAAAAAATTGCTCTGTTCATTGATGGCGCCAATCTTTATGCGACGGCCAAATCGCTCGGCTTCGACATCGACTACAAGCGCTTGCTGCGCGAGTTCCAGTCGCGCGGCTATCTGATGCGTGCATTCTATTACACGGCGGTCATCGAGGATCAGGAGTATTCATCGATCCGGCCGCTGATCGATTGGCTTGACTACAACGGCTACACCGTCGTCACCAAGGCGACCAAGGAATTCGTCGATCAGACCGGCCGGCGCAAAGTCAAAGGCAACATGGACATCGAGCTCGCGGTCGATGCCATGGAAATTGCGCCGCACATCGATCAGATGGTGCTGTTCTCCGGGGACGGCGACTTCACGCGGCTGGTCGAGGCGGTGCAGCGGCGCGGCGTGCGGGTGGTCGTGGTGTCCACGATTTCGACCCAACCGCCGATGGTCGCCGACGAACTGCGTCGTCAGTGCGATCAGTTCGTCGATATCATCGAGTTGCAGTCGAAGATCGGCCGCGATCCGTCCGAACGGCCGGCCCGCGAGCCGCGCGAGGGCCGCGAACCACGTCACACGCCGCAGTTCCTGCAGCGCAGCCCGACCTCGCAGCGCGTCGAAGTCGAGGACGACGAGTTCGAGGACGATTAGCGCCCCGCCGTCGCCATGCCGCGCGCCAGCGGTCCAGGACACGACTGCCCTCGCTGTCCTCGTCTGGTCGCCTTTCGCCAGAGCTGGCGCAAGCGCGAGCCGGATTGGTTCAACGCACCGGTCGATTCATTCGGCCCGCGCGACGCACGTTTCCTCATTGTCGGACTCGCACCCGGACTGCGCGGCGCCAACCGCACCGGCCGGCCTTTTACCGGCGACTACGCGGGCGATCTGCTCTACCGCACGCTGAGCAAGTTCGGGTTTGCTCAGGGCGAATATCAAGCGCGCCCGGACGACGGGCTGCGCCTGGTCGATTGCCGTATTACCAACGCCGTGCGCTGCGTGCCGCCCGAGAACAAGCCGACGCCGGATGAAATTACCACCTGCCGACAGTTCCTGGCTGCAACCATCGCTGAGATGCCGCGCCTTTCGGCCGTGCTGGCACTGGGCCGCATCGCCCACGATTCGTTCGTCGTGGCGCAGGGCGCACGCCGAGCGGCGCACCCGTTCGCTCATGGCGGCCTGCACGAGATCGGCGCGCTCAAGCTCTACAGCAGCTATCATTGCTCGCGGCTGAATACGAATACGGGCGTCCTGACGCCGAAAATGTTTGGCGATCTGATCGGAAGGATTCGCGCCGACCTCGATGCACAGATGCCGGCTCTCACTTAAAGCCGTCCGGCGTCACGCCGCGTCGTACTCAGGCATACGACATGAATTCCATCAGCGAGCCATCGGGATCACGGAAATAGACGCTGGTGCCCGGTCCCTTTGCGCCGAAGCGCTGCATCGGTCCGCGCTCGACGGCGACGGCACAGCGCTGCAGGTGCGCGATGGCATCGGCGATCGGCCCCATCCATTCGAAGCAAAGATCGCTGTTTCCGGGGGCTACCGGAAGCCGCGCCACCTCGGCGGGCGCAACGCCCGGTCCGTGGACGTTGAGCTGCTTGTCGCCGAAACGATAGGCAAAGCCAACCGCACGGGCGACCAGTTCCGCGCCCAGCACCGTCGTGTAGAACGCGTTCGAGCGCTCCCAGTCGGTGACGTGAATGACGCAATGATCGAGTTTAGTCGGAATGGACATTGCTACCCCTTTTGCCGCAGCAGGCGGCCGCGCTCGCGGTCCCATGAGCGCTTCTTCTCGGTTTCGCGCTTGTCGTAAAGCTTTTTGCCGCGCGCCAGCGCCAGCTCGACTTTCGCGCGCCCCTTCTCGTTGAAATAAAGCTTGAGCGGAACGAGGGTCATGCCCTCGCGTTCCACAGCGCCGATCAGCTTGTTGATCTGTCGGCGATGCAGCAGCAATTTGCGCGGTCGCTTGGGCGTATGGTTGAAGCGGTTGGCCTGCAGATATTCGGGAATATTGGTATTGATCAGCCAGATCTCGCCGCCGCGGGCGTCGGCGTAGGATTCCCCGATCGTCGCCTTGCCCTGACGCAGCGACTTTACCTCCGTGCCGGTGAGCGCGACGCCGGCTTCCATCGTCTCGTCGATAAAATAGTTGAAACGCGCCTTGCGGTTGTCGGCAACGATCCGAAGCTTGCGTTCCGCCTTCGCTGCCATTGATGCGCTCAACGAGCTTTCAGCGCGTCGCGGATCTCGGTCAGCAGCTGAACTTCCTTGGAGGGCGGCGGTGGGGTCGCCGGCGTCGGCTCGGGCGCCTTGAGCCGGTTGATGCCCTTGACCACCAGGAACAGCGCGAAAGCGATGATCAGAAAGTTGATGATGAGGGTGAGAAAATTGCCCCAGGCCAGCACCGCGCCTTGCTTCTTGGCGTCGACCAACACGCCTGCCGTTACTTTCGACGACAGCGGCAGAAAATAATTGGAGAAATCGATGCCGCCGGTGATCGAACTGATCATCGGCATGACGACGTCCGCGACCAGCGAATTGACTACCGCGCCGAACGCGGCGCCGATGATGACGGCCACCGCGAGATCGACGACGTTACCCCGCATCGCAAATTTCTTGAATTCCTCAAGCATCGATCCCTCCGCATATGTTGGTCAGCCAGGGAGCGGCACTGCAACCGCCCGAGGCCTGGAAAATGGACTTTAGCGGTGAGACAGCCCGCTCAGGGTGCGTGCCGTCGACGCCGCGCTGCGCTTTTCGGCCACTCCTCTCAGTTCGCGGCCGAAGACGAAGAAAGTCAATTGATCAATCCGGCATGCACCATCGCTTGGCGAACCGCGGCTTGCGCCTTCTCGCTCGCCGGAACCATCGGCAACCGCAGAGTATTGGAGCATTTACCAATCAGCGACATCGCATATTTGATCGGTCCCGGGCTCGTCTCGACAAACAGGTTGATGTGCAGCGGGGCGAGCTTGTCCTGGAGCTTGAGTGCCGCGTGATAGTCGCCCTTCAGGCACGCCGCCTGGAATTCGGCGCACAGGCGAGGCGCCACATTTGATGTCACCGAGATGCAGCCATGCCCGCCGTGCGCCATGAACCCGAGCGCGGTGATGTCCTCGCCGGACAGCTGATTGAACTCCTCGCCCAACATGGTGCGCTGCTGCGACGCGCGCGCCATGTTGGCGGTCGCATCTTTGACGCCGGCGATGTTTTTCAGCTCGTACAGGCGCTTCATGGTATCGACCGACATGTCGATCACCGACCGCCCTGGAATATTGTAGATCAGGATCGGGATGCCGATGGCATCATTGATCGCCTTGAAATGCGCGTAGAGCCCCTCCTGCGTCGGCTTGTTGTAGTAGGGCGTAACAACCAGCACCGCGTCGGCGCCGGCCTTTTCGGCGTGCTGGGCAAGGTCGATCGCCTCCTTGGTGGAGTTGGAACCGGCCCCCGCCACCACCGGCACGCGGCCGCGGGCCTGATCGACGCACCATTCGACCACGTCGCGATGCTCCTGATGGGACAATGTCGGGCTTTCCCCGGTGGTGCCCACCGGTACAAGGCCATTGGTGCCCTCGGCGATCTGCCAATCGACCAGGTCGCGAAAAGCCTTTTCATCCAAGCCGCCATTCTTGAACGGCGTCACGAGCGCGGTGAACGAGCCTCGGAAGCGGGTTTTTGCGGTCATGGTATTGATCCCCGGCTGGCCTCTCCTCGCAGGCGCGGAACCGCGTGCAATCGTGGGCTAGGCCAACCGCTCCCTAAATATCGGTTCCGCCGTGCGCTTAAAAGCCCCCGGATGGCGCAGGACCTTTAAATTCTCCGTCCTGGTGGAAAGCACCATGGTTGGCCGTGCTTTTGCCGTGAAGCGCGCGGACTGGTGTACGACGCCGTCACGGGATGCCGATCCCAAGTTAGGACTTCTTCAATCTTACCGGACGAAGGGTCTTAGTGGGGACTTGGCGCCGCCACAGGGAGGGTCATTGCCGGTGACTCTGGCTCGATACACCATCGTTTTTGCCGCCGCTCTTCTCGTGGCGACAGGTGAACTTGCGCCGCTTGCGGGGGCAGCCACGACCGAGCAGGCCCAGGCCGGCAAGAAGACCGAGAAGCACGTCAGGGCCAAAGAGATCAAGAAAGAACCCAAAAAGGAAATCAAGAAAGAGGTCCGAAAGGACACCAAGAAGGAGGCGAGGAAAGACGCCAAGAAGGAAGCCAAGAAAGACACCAAGAAACCCGGGCACAGCGCTGCGGCCCACAAGGGGGCGCTTCGTGTCGCGTTGCCGACCGCGCCACGGCGCCCGTCAGGCGCCGCGCCGGTCACGGCCGTAACTGGCACCGCCAGGGTTGAGGTCCCCGCGCGAGCGGTCACGCCATTGGCGCCTGCCAGCAGTTCAATGACTTCGCCGCTTGATCTGACCGCCGTCAAGCAGGCCATTGCGCTCCTTCACAAGGGCCGCGGCGACGAAGCGTCCAACATTGAGAAAACGATCATCGATCCGGTTGCACGAAAGCTCGTTGAGTGGATCATCTTGCGCAGCGACGACACCACGGTCGATTTTTCCCGCTATGCCTCCTTTATCGCTGCAAACCCAAGCTGGCCAAGCATCATCACGCTGCGCTACCACGCCGAAGCGGCGCTATGGGAACAGCAGGTCGATCCGCAGACTGTCATCGGCTATTTCGCCACCGAACCACCGCTGAGCGCCAAGGGTAATTTTGCGCTGGCGCGCGCCTGGCTCGTCAAAGGCGACAGCGGCCGTGCCTTCGCGGCAGTGCGGACCGCCTGGCGCCATACGGCCTTTTCCGAAGAGCTCGAGGGGCAGGCGCGGGCAAGGTTCTCCGGCCTGATCACGCCTGCCGACGACAAGGCGCGAATGGATGCGCGGCTCTATGTCGGGGATGACGAAGCCGCGATGCGGGCGGCGCAGCACCTGGATGCCGCCAATGTCGCAATTGCCAAGGCGCGCGCGGCGGTGAACAGCAAGGCGGCCGACGCCAAGGATTTGCTGGCGGCAGTGCCGTCGCAAGCGCAGCACGATCCGGGATACATCTTCAGCCTGATCCAGTACTTGCGCCGCACAAACGAGATCAAGGATGCGGCGCAGTGGATGCTGGTGGCGCCGCACGACCCGAACGAGCTGATCAATACCGACCAATGGTGGATCGAGCGGCGGCTGATTGCCCGCAAACTCCTCGACCTGGGTGAAGCGCGTACCGCCTACGAGATCGCTGACGGCGCCGCGCCGCCGTCGACCGAGAACAATCGCGCCGAGCAGCAGTTCACCGCCGGCTGGATCGCGCTCGAATTCCTGCACGAGCCCGCCCTTGCGCTACCGCATTTCGCCCGCGTCGCTGACGGCGTGGTCAATCCGATCACGCTGGGGCGCTCGTACTACTGGCAAGGCCGTGCCGCACAGATGCTGGGGCGAGAGCAGGAGGCGCGTTCCTACTACGAAACAGCCGCGCGTTATCCAACGGGGTATTACGGCCAGCTGGCGCGCTCGAAGCTTCGGCTCGACGATCTTACACCGCATGAGTTCGCTCCGCCGCCGGCGTCCCGTCGGCCGCTTGAACTCGCTCGCGCGTTCGAAATTCTCTACGCCGTCGACCAGCCCGACATGGTGGCCGGTATGGCGGCTGACCTCGGCGACAAATCGACCGACGTTGCGGGCCTCGCAAGCCTCGCGGAGATTACGGCGCATCACAACGACGCCCGGGCGACCCTTTTAATCGGCAAGAGTGCGCTCGGCCGCGGGTTGCCGTTCGCGCGCTACGCGTTTCCGGACTTTGGGGTGCCGAATTACCGGCAGATCGGCCCCCAGGTCGAGCGGTGCGTGGTGTTCTCAATCGTGCGGCAGGAAAGCGCGTTCAATCCCCGGGTTATCTCCAGTGCGCGCGCGCTTGGCCTGATGCAGGTTACGCCCGCCGCGGGGCGCAATACAGCGCGCAAATTCAAAGTGCCGTTCGATATGCGCCGGCTGCTCGGCGATACGACCTACAATGCACAACTCGGCACGGCCGAGCTCGGCGACGACATCGGCAGTTTTCGTGGCTCCTATATTCTTGCGTTCGTTGCCTACAATGCCGGCCCGGGGCGCGCCAAGCAGTGGATCGAACAGTACGGCGATCCGCGCAATCCAAAAGTGGACCCGATCGATTGGATCGAGCGGATCCCGATCTCGGAGACGCGCAATTACGTCGAACGCGTGCTCGAGAACATGCAGGTCTATCGCGCGCGTCTCGACAATTCCTCGAAATTGTTGATCGAGGCTGACCTGCACCGCGGCAGCTAAAGCTCAAAACCTGCCGGCAATTCATTGAAAACAATAGCAAACGCCGCTGCCGACGCGGTGTTCGTGCATTGAATCGACGCACATAGCCCACTACATTGGTGCCACGCCCATGGACGGGGTCGGAAATGCTTGATGGCGGCGTGGTGGACACCGGAAAAAGCGTCTTCGTCAGTGCTCCGGACGGCCTGCGGCTGCACGTGCGCGAATATGGCTCACGAACCGTGCAAAAGCTTGCGGTCGTGTGTCTGCCAGGACTGACCCGCACCGTTGCGGATTTCGATGCGCTGGCCCCGGCCTTGGCGAAAGCCGGGCCCCGGCGAGTCTTGGCGGTCGATCTGCGCGGCCGTGGTCAATCCGAATACGACCGCAACCCGGAAAACTACAATCTGCTGGTCGAGCTTGGCGATGTGGCCGCCATTCTGACCGCGCTTGCCGTTGGACCGGCCGTGTTCATCGGCAGTTCGCGCGGCGGGCTTTTGTCGATGCACCTTGCAGTAGCGCACCCGACCGCGATTGCCGGCGTCGTATTGCACGACATCGGACCGGTGATCGAACCGAAGGGACTGGCGCGGTTGCGCAGCTACGTCGGCAAGCTGCCGCAGCCGCGAAATTTCCCCGAAGGCGCGGACATTCTGCGCAGCGTGTTCCACGGCCAGTTTCCGAATTTGACGCCCGAGCAGTGGCTTGCCAGCGCCAAAAACACCTGGCGGCAGAGTAACGGGTCCCTCACGCCCACCTACGATGTGAATCTGAGCCGGACGCTCAACGCCATCGACATCGAAACGCCGCTGCCCCCGCTGTGGAACGAATTCGAAGCGCTGGCGCGCGTACCGATGCTGGTCATCCACGGAGAGCGATCGGATATTCTCTCGGCGGCGACGGTCGCCGCTATGGCGGCGAGCCACGCCGGCATGGAAATCATCGAGGTGGTGGATCAAGGGCACGTTCCGCTGCTTGACGGCGGCGACATCATCCAGCGCGTGACGGATTTCGTCGCCAAGTGCGACGAAGTCGCACGATAGCCGCGGGTATCGTCCATGCCGGACCAGCGCCGTCCCAACCCGGATCCGCCACCGCCGCTTCCGGCGCCATTTGGGGTGCCGGTTCAGCAGACCCTCGTATCGTACCATCTTGCCGGCTCGGGCCAGCCGCTGCCGCAATGGCCGGATCAGGCCGAGGCGTATTACAAGCGCGCCGGCACGCTCAAGAATGAAGGACGCTTGGCGGAAGCCCTTGCGGCCTTCGACAATGCCATCGCGCTCAAGTCCGACTATGCGCAGGCGCACAATGGCCGCGGCATTGTGCTGGCTCACGTCAACCGGATTGCCGCAGCTGTCGGCAGTTTCGACCGTGCGATTGCGCTCAATCCGGACTATGCCGAGGCGCACAACAACCGTGCTCTTGTGCTGCAGGATCTCGGACAATTCGAGCAGGCGCTGATCAGTCTCGACCGTGCCGTCGCGCTACAGCCCGACAACGCGTGGGCCCATAACAACCGCGGCGTGGTGCTGCACGGCCTCAAACGTGAGGACGAGGCGCTAGCGAGCCACGACAAGGCCGTTGCGCTGAAGATCGATTACGCCGAGGCGCACTACAATCGCGGTATCGTACTTCAGGAACTCGGCCGTCTCGATTCTGCGCTCGCTAGTCTTGACCGGGCCATCGCGTTCAAGCCGGATTACGCCGCCGCGCATAATAACCGCGGAACGCTGCTGCTCGATCTCAACCGCCTCGACGAGGCACTCGCCGCCTTCGATACCGCAATCGCTTTGACCGGAGGATTCGCCGAGGCCTACCTGAACAAAAGCTATTGCCTGCTGCGCATGGGGCTCTACGAAAAGGGTTGGCGCCTGCATGAGTGGCGCAAAAAGACCGAAAGGCCCGTCGGTCACCGTTCATTTCCTCAGCCGCTCTGGCTGGGTCGGGAAGACATCGCCAACAAGACCGTTTTTGTTCACTGGGAACAGGGCTTCGGCGACACGCTGCAGTTTTGCCGCTACGCAAATCTGCTGCGGGCGCGCGGGGCAAACGTGATCATGTCGGTGCAGGAGCCGCTGTACCGGCTGATAAGCCACAGTATGCCGGGCATCCGGCTTCTGAAGGGCGACGTGGCGGCCGCCGCTTTCGACTACCACTGTCCGCTGATGAGTCTGCCGTTGGCGTTCGGTACGACACTGCACAATGTGCCCGCTGCGGTGCCGTATCTCTTTGCCGATGACGAACGGCGCAAAATCTGGGAAGCGCGGCTACCGCCGCAGACAAAGCCGCGTATCGGCGTGGTCTGGAGCGGCAATGCCACGCAGAAGAACGATTTCAATCGCTCGATCGGATTAGCGGCGCTGGCGCCGATTGTTACGGTCGATGCGCATTGGATTTCGCTTCAGAAGGAGGTCAGAGACGTCGATCGCCCGCTGCTGGAAAGCTTTCGGCAGATCTCCCATTACGGCGAGTTGCTGACGGATTTTTCCGACACCGCGGCGGTGATTGCAGGCCTCGATCTCGTCGTGACCGTAGACAGCAGCGTCGCACACCTCGCCTGCGCGATGGGAAAGCCGGTATGGATTTTACTGGCCTTTACGGCCGACTGGCGCTGGCTCGTCGATCGCGACGACTGTCCGTGGTATCCGACGGCCCGGTTGTTTCGACAAGAGACGCCGCACGCCAGGGATGGCGTGGCTGGGCACGTGCTCACGGCGCTTGCGAGCTTCGTCAAAGACCCCCATTAATGCTTTGATTTACCTCATATTTTTTCATCGCGGAATCGGGTCTGTGCTGGCCACCGCGCATTTGCGCACGCCGAACTGATACATGCCCAGAAATGTTCGCGGCATTTCAGTTTCAAACGTGTGCCAGCAGTCGAGATCCGTGAGCGCGGCCGGATCGGGAAAGCGCGCGGTGAAAAGCTGCCGGGTCGAAGCATCGAGCACGAAGCCGACAAATTCCAGGTTGTTTGCCGCGACGAACGATCTGATCTCGGGCAGCGTCATGCGATGCTCTTGGACATGGAACAGCAGGTCGCGGCAATCGTCTGTCGTGAAAAAATCGGCGACGTTGGTCAGCGTTCTTAACAACGAGCCATCGTCGGCCGCTATGATCTCCTGGCGGCAGCGCCGGATGTCGTCCGGGTTGGGCCGATAGCCGCGCTCGGCTATCAAGGCGCGCGCTTTCACGACATTTTGCCGGGCCATTTCGCTGTAGAGACCGACCTGCATGATGCCGGAAGGGCGCAGCAACGTGAGCAGGATTTTCCATCCCGCCCAGGGGTCGGCGAGGTGATGCAGCACGCCCGATGCCTCGATGACATCGAAGTCGCGCCCGAGCGAGCCCAGTTCCATGATGTCAGCCTGCGCGAATTCGACATTGGTGACGCCGAGAGTTTGCGCCATGCGCTTGGCGTAGCCGATACTGGCAAGGCTCAGATCGATAGCAAGAAACCGTGCCTGCGGCGCCTGCCGGGCGAATTCAAGCGTGACGAGACCCGTGCCGCATCCGGCGATGAGCACGTCGCCGATGTGTTCCGGCTCGCACATGTCGAGGATCGCGGGCCGGGCCGGCGGTCCGGCCGCCGGCCAGCGCGGATAGGGGTTTTCTTCGTACTGGGCACGCACGGCCTGTGAGACTTCGTGCTTGATCCTTGTCAGGCGCGGAAGCGCCGCCGCGAGCCGATGTTCTTCGGCCGGTTCCTTGACCTGCTGGGCGATGACGGCCGTTACCGATGGCGGCCAGGATCGGTCGAGCAGCGTTTCCGTCTGCGCCAAAGCGTTGAGCGGGACATACGCGCCAAGTACGGCTGGCCATTCCGGCGGGCACTGTTCTCCGGCCAGCAGGGCGCGTTCAAGTGCCGCCTGCAATCGCTGGACTCGTTCGTTCTCAGCCTCGGACGTCGCGAATACGTAGCCATTGATGAAGCACTGCCGCGCTATCGCGCAGCAGAACCCGAGTACGCTTTCGTCAAAGATACCGTCCGTAGCGCAGCACAGGAAGCAATGACGCAGGTTTGTCAGAACGCGTTCGAGGTCCACATCCGCGATCGGGGCGCATTCAAGGAGGCGGCAAAGCAAAGCATCGCTCGCCGGCGTCGCGATTCCTGGCGAGCCGAACAATTCGGCAGCGGCCACCCGCCTCGGCCACGCAGCGTTGGTGCCCGCGATGGCTTCGCTCATCACGCTGTTACGCTTGATCAGATCGATGCAAACTCCGGCGAGGTCGCGCGGACGAATCCACGCTTCCGACAGTGCGCGCAAGACCAGTGCGCGTATTTCATCTTCCTTGGCGGCACCTGCTGCTCCCGCAAGCACGAGCGCGCGAGCAAACAAAATTCTGCTCGGTGGCGTTTCCTTCAATTCAAGCGCGCGCCGGGCTGCGGCCAGTGCCAGATCCGGTCTGCCGGCAGCAAGGAAGGCGCTGCCACGGCCGACCCAGGCCTGATCGAAATCCGGCTTTAGTTCCAATGACTTGTCGTAGGCGGCGAGTGCCTCCTGATGGCGGCCCAACGCGGCAAGGACGTGGCCCCGGCCGAGC
>Ga0265313_10000824_pt1 | contig 31312 bp, 30 predicted proteins | sample 4123metaG_FD_203122 | JGI IMG/M metagenome (GOLD analysis project Ga0265313, IMG submission 203122) | Rhizosphere microbial communities from Carex aquatilis grown in University of Washington, Seatle, WA, United States - 4-1-23 metaG | ecosystem: Host-associated > Plants > Roots > Rhizosphere >... | reverse complement strand
GTCACCGAGCAGATCAAACGCGACTTCAAGCGACGCGCCGCTATCGAGCCGGTCATTGGCCATCTCAAGGACGACCATCGCATGGGCCGCAATTATCTCGCCCATTCGAGCGGCGATGCCATCAACGTAGTCCTCGCCGCCGCAGCCTACAACTTCCGCCGCCTCATCGCCTGGCTGAGGCTTTTGCTGCTCCGAATCCTGCTCTTCTTCAGTCCCGTCGTTCAGCTCAAATCAGCCTGAAATCGGCGTTCTTCACGGACGACTACTTCCCGGCGCAAAATTGACTGGGGCAAAGTACGATCGGCAGCTCGTCGGCATGGACATGAAAGCGCTTGATCAGCGCCCCCGCTTCCCCATCGCCGCCGGGATCGACCTGCTGGAAGGGATGGCCGTTGCGCCGAAGAAAACCTTGCAGTCGGAGTACATCAGCAGTGTCGCCGAAGCCCACAATGATCGGACCGCCGGCCTGCAATTGAATCAAACCCACTCGGCGCAGAATAAGGGCCCGCATGATGCGTTCGCCAAGTTCGGCTTCGGCGATCAATAAAGCCCGCAATTGATCGGGGGGATGATCAAGGCCTCGACGGGTTCGCGCGCTTCCGCGTCGATAAAAGCGGGCCGGCCCGCCAGTTGCGCCAACTCGCCGAGGAACGAGCCAGCTTCCTAAGTGGTGATTGGCACGCGATCGCCGGACGCATCTCGCCGCATGACTGCGACTCTTCCCGTAAGATTGACTATGAGGCCGCGCGTTACATTGCCGACTTCTGCCAGGGCATCGCCTTGCTTGAAGCGACGGAGTTTGCCAAAGCGGCGCACCCGGTCAATGTCCGATGTCTCCAGCTTCGGAAACATTTGAGGACTACGGGTGTCGATGAGCGAGGATGTGGTTTCAGACATAGCGCGTGAGCTTTCCCAAGGTGGCTAATTAGTGTGCGCGCCTCGCCGCGCCGCTCCAACCGAAAATCTATCAAATGTTGTGAAAGGCTTAGCGAATCTTCCTCCCGTGGAAGTCTCGGCGCAGATCGATCTGCCGCCAGCCCTCATCCAAGGGCTGGCGGCGTTTCGCCCGTCGTAAGAACAACGTCCAGGCCGGGTCCGGCCGCCGTCGACCCGACCCTGTTAGTTCTGGAGCAGCATTCCGGCCGGCACTTTCGTCTCTCTGCTTAGCAGATAAGCCAGGCCGAGAGCTGCACCGACGCACGCGGCGCCGACCCAGCCGAGATCCGAGGGAGAACTCTGGGAAATCGTGGCCGCACCAAGAGTGGCGCCCGATGCAAAGCCAGCGAACATGAACGACGCGTTGAGCGAGAGCGTGACAGAGGCGAGCTTTACACCGGCCACCGACAGCAACCTTGCTTGCTGGGCGGGAAAGAACGCCCACGCCGCCAGCCCCCAGACCACGATGGCCCCGAGAACCGGGATGCGGGCTGCTGCCGGTGAAAGCAGATGCAGACTTGCCGAGATCGTCAGGAACGCCGCCGCGAGCAGGGCGAGACTGGTGAGGATCACCTGCTTGGAGCCAAAGCGATCGTTGAGGGCACCACCGAACGTGACGCCGACCGCCGCACTAATACCCCAAACAAAGAGAACGATGCTGACCTGAGCACCTTGAATTCCCAACCCTGCCAGCAGTGCGGCGAGGTAGGTGTATACCGCGTAGGCGCCGGCGGCCCACAGCAGCGTGACAAGCAAGGCGAGCAGCACAGGTATGTGGCTGACCGCAGCAATCCGATCGCGCAAGCTCGCGACCGGAAGACCCGCACCGACGTTGCGATCGAGACCGAATAGCAGTCCCAACGTCGCGAGCGTGGAGAGCCCAGCGACGATCTCGAAGGTTGTTCGCCATCCGAAGCTATGCCCGATGAGAGCGCTGATCGGCACGCCCAGTGCGACCGCGATTGAAGTCCCTCCCGTCACGACGGCAAGCGCCCGTCCCCGGTGATGCGGCTCGACCACCGCGCCGGCGAGCGCATTGGCGTTCGGGACATAAAGTCCGGCCGCGAACGCGAGCAGAACGCGTGCCGCCATCAGCATCCAGTAGTCGGGCGCTAGCGCGGCTAGGAGATTAGCGGCTCCGAACGCAACGATGGAGCCGATTAGAAGGTGCCGGCGGCCGAGGCTTCCCGTCAGGGCCGTCAGAATAGGCGAACTGAAGGCGTAGGAAAGGGTAAACACAGTCACCAACTGGCCGGCAGCGATTAAGCTGACCGAAAGGTCCTGTGCAAGGTTCGGCAGCAGCGGTGCGATCATAAACCCTTCGGTCCCGATCGCGAATGTGCCTAGGGCAAACCAGTACACGATCCGCATCGGTGATTGTTCGCGCTGTTTCATCTTTATCTCCTGTGTAAGATGACCGGTCATATTGGCGTGAGGTAAAATTTTTTGCCTCACACCAGGATGATTTCGAATGCAAGCTGCATGAATCTGTCAAACGGCGCCCGGCTGCGCTCGACCCGTGCACGAAGCAGCGCGCCCTCATACGCATCAAGCAGAAAGGCCGCGATCTCGGTCGCGTTCTTTCCACGTGGAATCGAACCTTCGGCTTGGCCATCCAAAATCGCGAGCTCGATATCCTTCGTCCAACGCTTGTAGAGGTCGGCAAGCCCCCGGCGTATCACAGCACTCTGGTTGGAAAGCTCGGCGCTGAAATTGCCCAGGAGGCAACCGCGTTCGAACTTTGATTTCACGAACAATTCGTTGAGGCCTTCGAAATGCCCGCGCAGCCGCTTTAGCGCCGGCAGGCTGCGATCAAGCAGCACCTGACGACGGGTGTTGTCCATCCCGTATCGTTCCACGATTTCGGCCCCCAGTACCTCCTTGCTTTCGAAGTGATTGTAAAAGGAGCCTTTGGGCACACCCGCGGTATCGGTGATCTCTTGCACGCCGACGCCGTTGAAGCCCTTGTCCAAGAGGACCTTCAGCCCAGCCCGCACGATCTGCTCTTTGACGTTTGCTCTAGCCATGGCCCTTTAATATGACCAGTCGTCTTAAATGTCAAGCCCCATTGCCGATCCCGATCTACTATTGTTTTTGCGGGTATTTTTGGCCTTGCCGGGCGCGTCTGCGAGCAGGAGGTTTGTCGAGAGAAGCGATGTCGGGGGCGGTCGGCTACGTCCGGGGCCGCGGCCGCAGTTTGACGATCAGCGTGGTGACCGCCAGCAGGATGACGCCTACACCATAGCAATCGGCGGTCCGTGTAAGGCCGACAATAGGAGCGACGAATCCGGCCGCGAGCGCGGGAACGCTGAAGGCAAGATAGCCCACCACGAAATAAGCGGAGATCAGGCCGGCGCGCTCGTGCGGCTCGGCATAGGCGAGTACGCTCTGCAGAGTCCCGGAGAAGGCAGTGCCGAAGCCGACGCCGCCGACGACTGTTCCAAGGAGCATCACGCTGGCGGCCCGAAACTGGATGCCCGCCAGCGTTATTAGAACGCCGAGCGTCAATGCGGCGATCCCGACGTTAAGAATTCTTTCGCGATGGAGGTTGCGCAGAAGCACCACGGCCACGCCGCCTGCGACAGTCAGCGTAGCCACCACGAGGCCGCCGATGATGGGAAGCGTTGCGCCTGTCGCGGCGCGGACGACCGCGGGCATGAGCGAAAAGTAGAATCCACCAAGCGACCACGACGCGACGGTGACGGGGCTAATGGCCGCGAATGTGGCGAGGGCGATCCGCGGCACATGCACGTGCGGAAGCAACGATCCGAGCCCGCCGGGCTGCGGTGTTGCTGTCTCCGGCATAAACCAAAGGGTCACGGCTTCGGCAAGCGAAAGCGCCAAAAGGACGATAAACACCAACTGCTCCGGGGCGGGCGCGAACGTAACGAGGAGGCCCGCGCCAAGAGTGCCGGCGGAAAGACCGGCGAAAGCCGTGACGCTATTAAGCACGGGCGCACGTTCCTTGTCGGTGTCAAGGATGGTTGCCGCCAAGGTCGTGATGGCAACGCCATTGGCAAATCCCTGCACGCTACGCGCGACGATGAGCGAGCCGGCCGAATCCGCGGTCATGAATACAATCATGGCCAGGACGTTCACCAAGAGGGCGGCCAGGATGACCGGACGACGTCCGACGTAGTCCGAGAGCGATCCCACCGTGAGCAACGCGAGGAGAAGGCTCGCGACATATGCCGCAAAAATGATCGTGATCATGAATGGCGTCAGGCCGAAATGCTCTTGGTAATCGCGATAAAGCGGAGTCGGCGCGGCGCCGCTTGCGGAGAAAGTGATAGCGGCCGCAACGGCGACAATAGTCGTGACGTAACAAGACAGGGTGCTTGGAGGTGGATACGCGCAAGCGTCTGAGCTTACGTTTGCCAAAGCTGGAGCGTCCGGCTCGTCTGTTTGGACTCCCCTCCCCACCCCCTCAGCTGGTGCTCCGGTTTCGCGCAACGATGCTCCGCTCATCCTGGCCTTTTTCAGCGCCCGCTTCCGCATTACGCAATGACCTGGGAAATCAGCCAACGAAAAAGGTGTGAAAATCTGTAAAGCGTGGATCGAGTTCAAAGCTCAGGACATCGGCCTACTGCATGGCTTGACGCGACGCGTGCTCCAGCGCGTCGTCGAGCCCGCGAGCGACCGCCGAAACTCGTTCGTCATTATACTGATCGAACAAGGACGACGGCTTGTCGTACTCGAAAATGGAACTTCCATTTTCATCTTCGTAGAGGATGACGCGCAACGGCGCATAAAGACCCGCAGGCAACCGATGGCGAGTCATTTTTGAGGCGGTGTGCGGATTGCCAATCTCGTATTGCAGCGCTTTGCGAGGCCGTCCGACGACCTGTAGGAGCGCGCCGTGATCACGCTTCAGGAAAATAAAAAGCGGCGCCCCCCGCTCCAGCTCGGTCACCCGTTGCTCGTCGCCATGGGCCAAAGCCTCGGCTATCGCCGGGTCAAGCTGCAAAACGCCGGCTTCGAGGGCGGCCGTAACATCGGCGAATCTCTTATTGGTTTGCATCCTGATGTGCTCGACTTGCAACACCCGCTTTGTGATCGTCGTATCAACCATGGAGCTCTCCATCCGGCTCAGTCTCGTCGTCATTGACAGAAGCGCCGACGTCATGAGGGCCGTCACCTGTGAGGCGTCGCGTGACGTTGCCACGTTTTGACAAGGACGTGCTTATTTACCGATCTGCTGAAGGGCCGTAATCCAGTTCTCAACGTGATAAGCGGACGCCAGCTTTCCGTTCTTTACCGTAAACAGATCAATCGACATTGTCTTAAAGCCGTTGCCGGTGGGCTTCGCCCCCCAAAACTCGCCCGTGGGTGTCCCCGTCGCTTCGCCACGCACGACGATTTGGTCACCGGATGTTTGGATATCTCTAATGGTCCAGCGCAAGTCGGGCACAGCAGACCCAATAGTCTTGAACACCTCGGCCAATTGGTCGCGCGTGAGCCACTCTTCATTGGTATGATAGGACCGATAGTCGCTTCGGCTAATAAACTCGCGACATGTTTCTTTGCGGGTTGGTTCAGCGCGTCGTAGAGCGGGGTCACGATCCTTCGCGCTTCCTCCGCGCTTAAGGTCGAGGTTGTTGCAGCCGCGGCTTTTTGATCTGCACCTGAGGACTTCGTGACCATGCACTTCTCCTGTTGTCATTACCGCCGAACGACGCCGGTCACCGCGCGGTCTCGCCGCGCAAAGCCGCCACCTCTTTGCCGGTAATTCTCGACGCCGCGCTTCCAAATCGATCGGTAACGTAATTGACGACCGCCGCGATTTCATTGTCGGAATAAGCCGCGCCAAAGCTCGGCATCGAAATGACGCCGCGCGGCGTCTGCCGCCGCGTACCGGCAGTCACGACCTGCACAACATTCGCAGCAGAGGCGTCATTGACTGCGCGCGCGCCGGCGATCGTTGCGTAGGGTGAAATCGGGCTGACGCCGGTCCAATCATGGCAGCTGACGCACGCTTCTTCGAACACCTTCTTGCCGAGAGCGTTGGCGGTAGCATTCCCTGCATCGGCCCGGGCTGGGGCCGGCGGCGCGATCGTCACCGGCAGGTCGGTCGTAATCGCGGGCACGCTGCGCAGGTAAATGACCAGCGCGGCAAGATCGGTCTCCGACATCCGACTGAAACTCTGGTCCACGGCCTCCCCCATCGGTCCCGCTGCGGTACCGTGATTGAGCGCGTGTCCTCGGGAGAGATAGGCTGCGACCTCATCGTCGCTCCAGGCGCCGATGCCGGTGCCTTTATCGGAAGTAATGTTGTAGGCGTTCCAGCCCGCGGTAATCGCGCCCGCGAATTTCCTCCGATTATTGAGGGCAAAGGCCAAATTGCGCGGCGTGTGGCATTCGCCGCAATGGGCCAGGGCCTCGGCAATATAGGCGCCGCGATTCCATTCGAGGCTTTGGGCCGTGTTTGGCGCGAAGCGCTGATCGGTATTGAAAAGCCAAGCCCACAGGCCCATCGTCCAACGCTGATTGTAGGGGAACGTCAATGTGTAAGGCCGATTCACGGCACGGACGACGGGAAGACTGAACAGATAGGCCTTTATCGCCAAAGCGTCCGCGTTGGTCATGTAAGTGTAGGACGGAAATGGCATCGCCGGATAAAGATGCGCTCCGTCGGGAAGAATTCCCCGTTGCACCGCGTTGAGGAAATCCTGATCGCTGTAATTGCCGATGCCGGTTTCTTTGTCCGCGGTGATGTTAGGCGAATAGATGGCGCCGAACGGCAAGGGAAACTCCAAGCCGCCGGCGTAATCCGTTCCTCCCGGGACGGTATGGCAAACCAAACAATCGGCAGCCCGCGCGAGATATTCGCCGCGCTCGATGGTATCTGCCTTGGCGAGGCCGCTTGGGACTCCCGCGGGATTTCCAGCATGATAGTCGGCAAGGGCGACGGTGGATCCGCCCGCAAACCCCATCGGTCCGGGCTTGACTAGGCGCCAAGCGAATGCTGCCAGACCAGCGATGACCAAGATGACGACGACGGCGATGATGGTTCGTGTTCGTGTGCGCATGGCAACTACGCCTTACGTATCGCCAAAGCCGAGCGGTCGATCGGCAGTCGGCGCAAGGCGACGCCCGTTGCCGCGTAAATGGCGTTGCGAAGCGCCGGTGGTCCCGCCGTTGTTCCGGTTTCTCCGATGCCACCCGGATTCTCGCCGCTCTTGATGACGTGCACATCGATCTTCGGGACCTGATCGATTCGCAGCATGCGGTAGTCGTTGAAGTTCGACTGAAGGACGCGGCCGTTCTTGATCGCAACCTCGCCATACAAGGCCGCGGTGAGGCCAAAGATCAGGCCACCCTGCAATTGCGCGATGATCGTGTCGGGATTGACGACAATGCCAGTGTCGACCGTGGACGTCACGTGTCGCAAATGTACTTCGCCGACCTGATCGACTTCAGCCTCGACCACTGTCGCGATAAAACTAGCGAACGACGGCTGTACGCTTACACCGCGCCCGGTTCGGGGCGGCAACGGCTGGCCCCAACCCGATTTCTCCGCAACAAGCTGAAGAGCCGCCTTAAGACGCGGCGTGCTGTCGAGCATGCCCAAGCGGAATGCGATTGGGTCCTTACCGGCCTTGCGCGCCAGTTCGTCCATGAAGCACTCGGTGGCAAAGACATTGTTGTTCGGCCCGACGCCGCGCCAGAAACCGGTCGGCACGGCCGGAGGCTCGGCGCGCACGTATTGCACCTGTCGATGTGGAATGTCGTAGGGCATGTCGACGGCGCTATCGACCGCATCGCTGTCTATGCCGTTGACGAATGCAGAGGGCGCCCAGCGCGCCATGATCGATGAGCCAGAGACTTTGTATTTCCAGGCGGCGATCCTGCCGTCCTTAAGGCTTGCGGAAATCACGTCACGATAAGCAGGCCGATAGACGTCGTGCTGCATGTCCTCTTCGCGGGTCCAGATCACTTTCACCGGCCCGTCGACCTGTTTTGCGATTCGTACCGCGCTCGTAATCATGTCGGCTTCGAGCCGGCGGCCGAAGCCTCCCCCGATCAGATGATTGTGGACGGTCACCTTGTCGACCGGAACGCCGGCCGCTTGCGCTGCGGCCGCCTGCACGCGCGTCATCACCTGCGTGCCCGTCCATATCTCGCAGGCGTCCGGCGAGAGCGCGACAGTGCAGTTCTGCGGCTCCATGGAGGCGTGCGCAAGGAACGGTAGTTCATAATCGGCGTCGATCCGGTCGCCTTCTGTCAGGCCTTTGTCGACGTCGCCGACAGACTGTGCGACGACGCCATCCTTCCGGCTCGCCGCGCGCAGATCGTCCCAGATATCGCTCAAACCGATCTTCGCGTTGGGCCCCTCGTCCCAGGTGATCGTCAAAGCATCGAGCCCGGTCTTGGCAGCCCAGAAGTGATCACCAACAACCGCGACCACGTCATCGAGTACCACGACCTGGCGGACCCCCGAGATCTTTTTCGCGGCGCTATCGTCGACGTGCGCAACCTTTCCACCGAAGACTGGGCTTTGAGCCAGTGTCGCAAACTTCATCGCCGGCAGTATCGCATCGATGCTATAGACAGCCTTGCCGTCGGTCTTGTTCGGCGTATCCAAGCGCTTGAGCGGATTACCAATCAGCGTGAAATCCTTGGGGTCCTTGAGCGGAGGACCTTTCGGCACGGGAAGCGCACTCGCCACATCGGCGAGATCGCCATAGGCGGCGATGCGGCCGCTGGCGGCGTGCATCACGTTGCCGTCGGCAGCCGAACAACTCGCCGGATCGACCTGCCAGCGCATAGCTGCGGCTTGCACCAGCATCGTGCGCGCCGCGGCTCCCGCAACACGCAGCGGCCTCCAGAACGCGCGGATTGAGCTCGAATTCCCGGTAACCTGAACGCCCAAGATCGGATTGCCGTAGAGTTTGTCGTTGGGTGGGGCATGCTCAAGCGCGACTTGCGCAAGATCGGCGTCGAGCTCTTCGGCGAGGATCATTGCCACCGCGGTGTAGACGCCTTGCCCCATCTCGACTTGCGGCATCACCAACGTCGTCTTGCCGGAGTGATCGATGCGGACGAACGCATTCGGCGCGAACTGGCCCGCCGTGTTGTCGGCGGTTTGTTGCGGTTCATTCGCTGCGCGCACCGGCAAGTGCAAGGCCAGAACGAAACCGCTGGCCCCAGCCGCCTGGAGGAGACCGCGGCGCGACGCGTTGTGCGAATGGCCTGGTCTATCGCGCATCGGCACCTCCTATGCCTTGTCGGCGGCGCGTTTGATCGCGGCGCGAATACGCACATAGGTGCCACAGCGACAGATATTTCCCGCCATGGCCGCGTCGATATCGGCGTCGCTCGGATTCGGGTTGGCCGCTAGTAGCGCCGCAGCCGACATGATTTGGCCGGACTGGCAATACCCGCACTGGATGACCTCCAGATCGAGCCAAGCCTTTTGTACTTTTGCGCCGGCATCCGTGGCGCCGATGTTTTCGATGGTGGTCACGGCCCGCTCGCCAATTGCGCCGACCGCCAGCAGACAGGAACGGACCGGCTTTCCGTCGAGATGCACGGTGCAGGCGCCGCATTGAGCGATGCCGCAGCCGTATTTGGTACCAGTCATGCCGAGGATATCGCGCAACACCCAAAGCAGCGGCATATCCGGGTCGACGTCCAACGAGCGTTCGGCACCGTTGATTGTGAGCGAGATTGCCATTGCCACCTCTCGGACAAAATGCTGCGGATCGAGGTCACCCGTTCAGAAATAGCCGGGCGTGCTCGAGGAAGAAGTCGGCATGTTGCGACGCCGCGCCGTGGCTGGCATCCGGATACATGATCAACTGGGCATTAGGCAGATGCTGCTCCAGGATGAAGGCATTGATGGGAATGACCACGACGTCCTTGCTCCCGTGCACGACGAACGCAGGCTGACGAATACCGGGCAACATGGCGTAGCGGTCGGTCGACGGCACGGCACCCCATTCCCGGATTGCGCTTAATTGGGCGGCTGCCGTTTTCTGGGAAACATCGGCGTCGCGATCCGCTTGGCGCAGCTGCAGGCGCTCGACATAGGACCGCCCCGCCGCCTGGCTTGAATCACTTGGGGCAAAGAACGCATTCATGAGCAGGACCAACGGATCGTTCTGCTCTTCAGCCGAGAGTTCGGTGAAAGCCATGCCCTCCCCACCCCGCGGCCCCGTGCCGATCAAGATCACGCGGCGGATCAAGTCTGGATACTGAAAGGCAAGTTGCTGTACGATCATCCCGCCCAGCGAAAAGCCGAGAACATCGGTCTTTTTCAGATCGAGCGCGGCGCAAAAATCGACGCAATCTTTCGCCATCGCGGCGACTGTCGATGGCGTCTCACCAGTTGAGCTTGCCACGCCGACATTGTCGAACAAAATGACTTCGCGTTGGGTCGCCAGGCCGTTCGTCACCTTGGGATCCCAATCGTCCATGGCCGCGGAGAAGTAGTTGAGCAGAAGCAACGGGCAATCACCTCGGCGGCCGAAGCGACGGTACGCCAACCGATTGCCTCCAACCTGCACGAACTGGGTGGTAGCGGTCTCGTGACCATCGCTAACAGCAAGCATGTGTGCCTCCGTTTGCCTCACTCATTCCGACTCACCGAGCAGATTGGAATCGATCTTGCCCTGCAGGCGCCGCGCGAGTTCCTTTGAGAATTTGAGCACGACAAGAAGCGGCCGATGGTAAAGCCGAATGCTTTCGATCAGGCCGGTCGCGTCGCGCGTCAGAATGGTCGCGCCCCCGACATCGACGCCAAACACCTTGCCCTCCCACTCCAGGTAGGTTTTGCGGCCATCGTTCGTTTCTGTCGTGAATCTCAGAGAATCGTACATACCGTGGGCGGTCGCCACAAAGAACGCGTCGACGGCAGCAGTCCCGACCAAAGGACCGTTAAGAACCGAGGTTTCGAGCACCGGGTTTGTGGTGAACGCGGCATCGAACGCGCGCGTCCCGCTCGTTTGCGCAATGGCCCGCCATCCCGAGCCCGGTTCCCGCTTTGAAGTGTCCGCTGCCATGGCGTGCCTCTCATTGATCCGCTGCGCGACCGTTGGTTGGCTCAGGCCGGAAAGCGATCGCCGAACATCGGAAGCCCGCTCAAGGATTCCGCCTGGGTAGCCTCGTCCTGAAGAACGTCCCAATGCTCGGCGAGCTTGCCGTCTTCAAAGCGCATCACGTCGGCGGCCACCCATGACCGCGGACGACCATGCCCGGAAAAACGCCCGTGGGCGATCACGTAGTCGCCCTCGGCGAGGATCAGGTGATTTTCGTAGCGGAGCGTATCCGGAAGGCTTCGAACAAGATTGAACAAGCCGTCACGACCGGGAGGAATATGGGCGCTATGCTGGATGTAGCGGTCCGACCAAAATCGTTCCGCCGCGGTGTAGTCGCGTTTGTTGAACAGCAAGTCGAAAGATTCAAGGACAATCGCCTTGTTCTGTTGGGGTGATGTCGTGGTCATCTCGTTCTCCAAAAAGCAAGTCCCTAGGGCACTTGATCGAATACGTATCCGCCTCTGATCCAGTTTAGGACGGCCGTTGCGTACGCATCAGCGCAATCCTCCCAGACGAAATGCCCGCCATCGATGACGATAGACCGTGTTCTTGGCAGCGCCTTGTTGAGGACATCCGGGTTGGCCGGCGGGACGATTGGATCAAGGGCACCCTAGATGCTCAGAACACGCGTCCGAACCGCAGGAAGGACGGCGCGCAGTTCGGAGAGTTCGCCCTGGTAAGCGCGCACATATCCCATCGCTTCGATAAAACGCCTTCCGGATGAAGACGCTTGGTAGTCCGCCAGTATCTGCGGATCGGGCTTGTTCTTCATCATTCGGTTGATTGAAGCCGTCGCGAAGTCTTCACCGGTCCCACCTTCGAAAGGTTTGGTTGAAGGCGCGTCAATAATGTCTTTCAGACGGCCAGTTGTTAGCGCAACGTCGGTCGCGCCGCTCCCAATGGCGAGGCTTTCGAACAAATCAGGGCGCCCAAGGGCGGCAAAAAGCAGCGCCGACGTACCAACGTCGGGAGCGACGGCGTGGATGCGATCAAGGCCCAGGGCGTCGATGACCTTGGGCAGGAAGTAGCCCATTGCTTTGGGCGACATGACATCCGGCCGACTTTCCGATCTGCCGAAGCCTGGCAGGTCGAGAGCAACAAGTGCCGCTTCGGTAACCAACTTCGGCCAAATTCGCGCGAAGGCGTAGAGGCTTTGCGGCCAAGGGCTGGTCAGCAGGACGGGAATACCGCCCGGACCGCTGCTCGTGAGGAGGCGCAGCTTTAGCCCATCGACCGTGATGAAGCTCGCGCCGTTGATGTCCATGATTTCGGTCATTGCGCGCCCATTTGTCCTTCATTCAGAAAGGTGCCTGCGGCGAGGCCGAGGAAAGAAACGCGCTCACCTGACGCGTGAATGACTCGTATAATTGGAACAGTGCCTCGTGCCCCGAGTCGGGATACGTTATGAGAACCGCGTTCGGCAGATTGGCGCTGAGCCAATAAGAATTGGAGACCGGCGTCATTTTGTCGTGGACGCCGTTCAACACGAGAGTCGGCTGACGGATGCGTCTTAAGTCGGCGAAACGTTCGCCGGAATAATGTTCCCACTCGCGGAAGGCCGCCATCTGCGCCTGCGCGGCTTCCGGTCCTGAAATCGGATCACGATCCTCGGTGCGCTGGATAAGTCTCTGGCTGAACGCGGCCCCAGCAGCCTGGCTTCTCTCTGTCGGCGGAAAAAAGAGCTTCTGCAGCACCTTAGATCCCTTAAGTTCGGGATTATTGAGGTGGGCGGCGAGCGATGGCTTTTCGAGGTGCATAATATCCTCGCCGCCTCGCGGCGCGGTCGCCACAAGGATCATCTTGCTAAAGATGGATGATCGATCTTGGACCATCCGCTGTGCGACCATGCCGCCCAAGGAGTAGCCGAGCACGTCGCAAGTCTTGATGCCGAGTGTGTCAAGGAACGCCAAAGCGTGTTTCGCCATGGCAGCGACGGTGTCAGGGACCTTGCCGCTTGACCGTCCCACCCCCGCGTTGTCGAACAGGATGGCGTCCCGCTCTTTTGCCAGCGGATCCGTAACGGCCGGGTCCCAATTGTCGAGCGTCCCGGTGAAGTGCTGAAGAAACAGAAGGGGATAAGTCGATCCAGTGCCAAATCGCCGATAGGCGTATCGATAGTCTCCGGCCTGGACGAATTGTGTAGAAGCGTTGACGTTGCTCATTGAGGACATGTTGCACCGCGCACTGCTTATGATCGGTCCGGGGCGTCTAAAAACAGCGTCCCATGAGCAACGAACAGCTCCGCGAACTGAAACAGCGCACCATGACCGGAGTCTGGATAGATGATCAGTTGAGCCTGGGCGATTCGCTGCGAGAGATTGAAGGAGTTGATCGTCGGAATCATGATGTCGTGATTTCCGTTCACGATTAAGGTCGGCTGTCTGATGTCCTCAGGCTGTACGTCCCGTTCCCCCGCTGCCTTGCTCCAGGTGATGATTGCCGCGCGTTGGGCGGCCATCGTCTGCGGCGTGCTGGCTCGGTCCGCGGCCTGCTTCCGCCGATGCCGCCGCTCCCAAAACGCCTTACCCGCAGCCTGGCTCGTCGCCGAAGGCCGGAAGAAAAGATAGAGAAAGGCCTCGAGCGAACTCTCACCGGTCTCTGAATCCGTTGAATCCGCCCACTCTCTCACCTTGGGGTCTTTTGATGGTTCGCCGGCGCGCGGACCGGTGCCCGCAAGGATAAGGCGTCTGACCATCTTTGGATGGCGAAGCGCGAGGGTTTGGGCGATGTACCCACCGATCGAGTGCCCGAGAACGTCGATCGTCGTCACGCCGAGCGCGCCGGCAAAGTTGGCCGCGTCGTCGGCCATGGCTTCCATCGTATCGGGTGTTTCGCCACTTGAATCCGCCACCCCCGCGTTATCGAACAGGATCACGGGTCGGCTCGCCGCAAATCGGTCGGTAACCGCGGGGTCCCAGTGGTCCATGCCGGCGCGATAGTGCGGCATGAAGAGTAACGGCACGCCGTCGCTTTTTCCAAATCGACGATAAGCAAAACGAATGCCGTTTGCCTCAGCAAACTCGGTCGGCGCCGAAATGTGGGTGTAGGTCATGTACGGGGCCTCTTTGCGCGCCGCCCCATTACGCGGCGCGCGCCTGACCGGGCCAACGCAAAAGGTGTGAAATGTTGTAAAGAGCCCTGATCCGGTCGCGGCGGGAGGTCGAACTTTCGGTCGCAAAAGAATTGCCGGAACGGGTGTACCAAGCCGGTGTCAATGCTGCTTCACTCGACAAAGGTATCGCCGAACATTGGCTGTCCGCTTTTTGATTCCGCTTGCGAGGCCTCGTCCTGAACCAACTCCCACTGCTCGGCGACACACCCGTCCTCAATCCGCAGGACGGTCGCAGTGATCCAGTTCCGGGCCCGGCCATTCCCTGTTATCCGGCCATGGACAATCACGTAGTCGTCGTTCGCGACAATGAGGCCTGGCTCGTACCTGAGCGCGGCTGGCGCCGCCTCGACATATTCGAACAACCCATGACGGCCAGCCGCAATGTGCGGACTGTGAAGAAGGAGGTTTGGCGACCAATATAGTTCGGCGACGCCGTAGTCTCTCTCGTTGAACAGCGTATCCAAGGCAACGAGTACCAGCGCCTTATTGACTGCGTCGCGAGCGGCGTTCATGTCGCGCGTCCTTTGGAGAAGTTCACGCTGCAAAGGGAGAATGCGACAAGCCGGAGCTTAGCGCGTTGCAAGATGCCGCCCACAAAAAACGATGTGAAATGTTGTAAATGCGGTCGATGGCCCGCTACGCCGCCCGAAGAACGGAACCTCAGGACGTCATATTGAGCTAAGAATTTGAGCCGCGTGAAGCAGGTCTTTGGAATTAAAGCCTTGCTTGAAAGTCTCGTAGACCGGTGCCAACGCGGCGCGCGCCTTCACCCTTTCGTCGCGGGCGAGGTGGCGCTCGGCGAGAGCGGTGCCGATTCGCAACCGCCACGCTAACGCATCTTGCTCTTTGGCGAGTGCATCTGCCTGCTGCAGGAGACGCAGACCAACGGCATCATCCATCCGGGCCGCGGCAAGCCGCATCAGTTCGGCGGAACACCAAGAGGTGTGCCGCACGGCGCGGGGCTTGATGTCTTCACCGGCAAAGCGCGGCCACAGAGTCGCGAAAAGGTCCTTTTGGGCCGGGATCATGCGACCAAGCAATTGCGCGGCAACAGCCGTGTCGTGCGGCTCCGCCAGCGCGGTCTGATACATCTCGGCCCATTCATGCCAATGCTCGAAGGTCTTTTCCGAATGGGCGATCGCGATTTTGGTGAAGCGGTTTGCGCTTTCCATGTCGCCGGACCAGATCGCTACGGGGCAAAGGTTGAAGGCGATCGCCCAGCAGACCGATTGCGCGTGATCGACCGCAAGACCGCGCGCCAGGCACTCTTCGGCCACGACAATAGCGTCCTCGGCCCTACCGGTGATCCAGAGGATGCGCGAACGAATTCCTAGTGCTGCCGTGATGTCGTCGATCGAATAAGCATCGAGTTGTTTCGCGACGCTGAACGGAGGCGTGAGCGCGCGGTCGACTTCTTTCAAGGCATTCCGGTGCTCCCCGTTATCGTGGAAACCGCGCGCCAGCATGCGATGACGCCGGGTGCGGTTCTGACGCTCGGCACCACCGGAGCATGCCTCGCCAAACTGTCGCGCGAAGTCCATCTCGGCGCGGTAATTCCCCCAATTGCCCGAGACGCCGTAAAGCATCCACAGAATGGAAAGTTCTTGCGGCCTGGAAGGTAGCTTGCGCGCCAAGGCAAGCGCGTGCTTCAAGCGGGCCATAACGTCGTTCGTCGGTCCGCCGTCCAAATATTGCGCAAGCGCGATGCTGATTTCGAGCGCAAGTTCGTCGCTCATGCGACGGAGCTGACGCTTCTTGACGTATCGGAGGGCGGGTTCAAGATACTGTCGATGCTCGATGAGGCGCGACCCCAGCATCCAGAACGGAAGCGCTTTGGAAATCAGCTCAATGCCGGTGACGGGATCTCTTCCATCGATCAGTGCCCAGTCGAGGCAGGCTCGCGCATTATCCAGATTTCGAATGCAGCAGGCCAGCCAACTGAGCTTCGCATCCCCTTGGTTGGCCGCGGCATCCGAGTATTGTTCCGTGACATACCCAGTAAAAGCGCGGAAAGCGGAATCAAATTCCCCCGCCTCGGCTAGTTTGTCTTGGGAACATGCACGCACGGTCTCGGGAAGGCGATAGCGCGCGCCATCGTTGATCACCTCAGCGCTGACAATCGACTTCGTGACGAGATTAGCGATAGCCTCCGATACCGTTTGCTCGGAAATGCCGAGCCGTGCGCCGATGCTCGTTGCGTCCGTCATGTCAAACCATGCAGGTAGTACCGACACTTGGCGAAGCACCATTCGCTCCGTGTCACTTAGCAGCTGGCAGCTCCAGCTCAGCACGGCCTGAAGACTTTGGTGACGCGGTAGCGCCGTGCGAAGTCCCCGAGACAAAAGCTTAAATCGGTCACCGAGGCCCTCGGCGAGCTGACGCATACTGAACACCTCGGCCTGAGCCGCGGCTAACTCCAAGGCAAGCGGCACGCCATCGAGACGCCGGCAGATTTCCGCCGCGAACGTCGCGTCGTGATCGGTCAACGTAAACCCACCAACAGTCTCCGCAACGCGTTCCACCAGCAATTCTACCGCTGGGTAGGCGAGTGCTTCGCGTGCCGTGATTTGTGCGGAGGCCTCCGGATACTTGAGAGGCGGTAACCGGTGTACCCATTCACCCCGGACTCGCAATGGCTCGCGGCTGGTGGCGAGGATTTGCACCCTCTCGGCCGACGCGAGGAACGCCTCGGCAAGCTCCGCAGCTGCCGTGACGATGTGCTCGCAATTGTCGAGAACGACCAGGCAGTCCCGTGAGCGGATAGCCCGAAGAACCTGCGCCTGGGCACTCGGGTTCGATTCCACCTCGAAAGCGGTTGCTGCTGCGATCCACAGTTGATCGACGTCCTTGACGACCGCCAGGTCGATGAATCGTGCGGGATCTCCGTTGACACGCTGCCACAGATCAGTCACCGCCATCGCAACACTGGTTTTCCCGATTCCGCCCGAGCCGACCAGGCTGACGAGGCGGTGGGCGCCAAGTTGCGAGGATAGGCTTTCGACGGCTTCCGCGCGGCCGATCAGCCCTGGGGAATAGCGCGGGGCGCCGTGAGAAGTCGCGGGATCGATCGCCGCAAATGACTTCTCGCCGCGATAAACCGGTTCGACGAAACGGTAACCCCGGCCTGGGACATTCTGAATGTAGCGACGTCCGTCGCGGCCATCGCCGAGGATCTTGCGGAGAGCGCCTATATTGGCCCGCAAGTTGGCTTCATCGACCCAAATTCCGCGCCAGACAGCTTCAATAAGCTCCTGCTTTGACACCACCTCGCCGGCATTCTCGACCAGAGCCTGAAGCAGCCCCAGTGCGCGGCTGCCGACGCGCAGAGGCCGATCGCCGTCCAGCAATTGCTGGCGCGACGGCACAAAGCGAAACGTGCCGAACGACAGGATCTTTTCCCTAGTCTGCGTCATGGTCCGCACGTCTGGTCAGGTAGGTCCCGGAATCCCGGCTTACAACGTTTTACACTCTTTATTTTGGAGAGCTTTTGCGCACAGGGCAAGAATGGGCTTCGGCGGCGCAACCTCATGATACGTTGTGCTGTTTCCATCATATCGCGTCTCGCCGAACGATGGCGAACGACCTAAAACCGCGCGATTGGAGTTTAGGATGAGCAGCAACTTGGTAGACGCCGAGGCGTCACCAGACCTGGTCCAACTGACCCTAACGATCAATGGAGCGCGTCACACCCTAAAGCTCGATCCTCGGACGACGCTGCTTGACCTGCTACGCGAGCATCTCGATCTGACCGGCACGAAGAAAGGTTGCGACCAAGGGCAGTGCGGCGCCTGCACCGTTCTGATCGAAGGTCGGCGCATCAATTCGTGCCTGGCCTTCGCGGTTATGTACGATGGTGCCGAAATCGTCACGATCGAAGGGCTTGCGCGAGACGGAACTCTGCATCCGCTTCAGCAAGCCTTCATCGACCACGACGCTTTTCAATGCGGTTACTGCACACCCGGGCAAATCTGCTCGGCTGTCGGACTGCTGGCCGAAGGTCGGGCGAGAATTGCCGAAGAAATCCGCGAACTCATGAGCGGGAACATCTGCCGCTGCGGTGCTTACACGAACATCGTCGCGGCGATCGAGCAGGTGATGGTGCAATCGTGATCAACTTCCGATATGCCCGTGCGGACAACGTCGCGGATGCGTTGCGTCTTGCCAACGCCGATCCGACGGCAAAATTCGTGGCCGGCGGGACTAATCTCATCGATCTCATGAAGATGGATGTCGAGCGGCCGACCAAAATCATTGATATCAATCGTCTGCCACTGAACCAAATCGAACGGACGCCGCGGGGCGGTTTGCGAATCGGCGCACTGGTACGCAACACCGATCTTGCCTATCACCCGCTGGTCGAGCAGCTCTATCCTGTGCTGGCAAGCGCCATCATGGCGGGCGCATCCCAGCAGCTCCGCAACATGGCGTCGGCCGGTGGGAACCTGCTGCAGCGGACGCGCTGCGCCTACTTCTACGACTCTGTGACTCCGTGCAACAAACGTGAGCCGGGGAGCGGTTGCTCGGCGGTCTACGGTCACAACCGCATGCATGCGATATTAGGCGCAAGCGATGCCTGTATCGCGGTGCATCCTTCCGACATGTGCGTCGCGCTCGCGATACTAGAGGCAAAAATTCATGTTTCGGGCGCGTCCGCGGATCGCGTTATTGACTTCACGGACTTCCATCGACTGCCGGGCAACTCGCCGCAGCGCGACACGAACCTCAATCCCGGGGAGATGATCACGGCGGTGGAATTACCGCCACGCGGCTTTTCAAAACGCTACACCTACCTAAAGATACGCGACCGAGCGTCATACGCCTTTGCACTGGTTTCCGTTGCGGCCGGACTGGAGCTCGATGGTACCGTCATCGCAGATGGTCGCTTCGCATTGGGTGGTGTCGCACATAAGCCCTGGCGCGATCCGCAGGCCGAAGCCGCGCTGCGCGGACGGCCCGCCAACGCCGAAACGTTTGCGCGCGCCGCAGGTATCTTATTGCGGGACGCCAAGGCTTACGAGGGCAACCGGTTCAAGATCGATCTTGCCCGACGATGCGTTGTGCGTGCGCTCACGCAAGCAGCCCATGGCACGCCGCAGGTCCAATCCTCCAAGAACATTATGTGAGCTAAGACCATGGCAGCTTATATCGGTAGCGCCACGCCTCGCATTGACGGCGTCGCAAAAGTAACGGGCGCGGCAAAATATGCCGCCGAATTTAACATGCCGGGCCTCCTATATGGCGGCGTCGTCACGGCAACGATTACTAAGGGCCGAATTGCGCGGATCGATCGCAGCGCCGCGATGCGGGTCAAGGGTGTCATCGACGTGCTGACGCATGAGCACCGCCCGCCGATGGCGGACAATGATCAGGCTTATAAGGATTTCGTCGCGCCGGAGGGCTCGCCGTTTCGACCGCTCTACGACGACAGCATCAGGTTCAACGGACAGCCGATCGCGCTGGTCGTCGCCGAGACCTCGGAAATCGCGCGGTTTGCGACATTACTCGTCCGCGTTGAATATGAAAAAGAGGAACACGTTACCGACGTGTTCAACCGGCGCGACGCCGCTATTCCAATCGAGCCTTCGGCCAATCAGGTCGAGGCGTCGTTCGGCCCGCCCAAGGCGCGCGGCAACCCCGATGAGGCGCTCACGACTGCCGCAGTGCACCACGAGGCCGAATATTACGTGCCGATCGAGCATCACAATCCGATGGAGCTCTTTGCCACAACGGTGATTTATGAGGTTGATGGCAAGCTGACCGTCTATGACAAGACCCAGGGCGTGCAGAACGTACGCGACTATCTGTGCAGCGCGCTGGTGCTAAAACCTGAGAACGTGCGCGTGATATCCCCGTTCATGGGCGGCGGCTTCGGTTCCGGCCTTAGGCCGCAGTATGGGGCTGTCCTGGCGACGCTCGCGGCGCTCGCGTTGAAGCGATCGGTGCGTGTCGTCCTAACCCGGCCGCAGATGTATGCGCTGGGCTATCGGCCGGCGATGATCCAGTACATAGCACTCGGCGCCAATGCCGGTGGAGGGCTCGATGTGATCACGCATGATGCCATAACGGTCACCTCGCAGTACGAGGACTTTCATCGGCAGGAGACCGGGTGGTCCGGACTGCTCTACAAGAGCGCAAACGCGAGCTACAAACATAGCCTCGCACATCTTGATCTCCCGACGTCGTGCGACATGCGGGCGCCGAGCGCTGCCACCGGCGTTTTTGCTCTCGAAAGCGCGATGGACGAACTGGCCGTCGCCCTCGACCTCGATCCTGTCGAGCTTCGCCTGCGATGCTATTCGGATCGTGACCAGCACACAGGCCGTCCTTATAGCAGCAAGGCGCTCAAGGAATGCTATCGCCAGGGCGCGGAGGCATTCGGCTGGACGGAGCGCGACCCCAAGCCGCGCTCGATGCGCGACGGAAGCGACCTCGTCGGCTGGGGTATGGCGACGGGCATCTGGGAAGCGCTGCAATTCACCATTTCGGTGCGCATAGCGCTCTCAGCCAACGGCCATGCCGAAGTTGCCTGCGCGACATCGGACATCGGCACCGGCACTTACACAATCATGGCGCAGGTTGCCGCCGACATGCTTGGGCTACCGCTGGACAACATTAGCATCAAGATCGGCGATTCCGGCCTGCCGCAATCCCCGGTCGAAGGCGGATCGTGGATCGCCACTTCGGTGGCGAATGGGATCGTGACGACGGCCGACGCCATCCGCGAAGAGCTGCTGCGGTTCGCCAAGCAGATTCCAAATTCACCGCTCGCGAATGCGGCACTCGATGACGTGGAATTCCTGGGCGGTAACCTTGCCAGCAAACGTGACGCCTCGCGGTTTGTCTCGATCGCTGATGCCATGCGCCAGGGCGGTATCGACCGCATCGAGAAAGAGAAGACGACCGAGCCCGTCCAAGACCATGGACAGGCCCACAACACACACGCGGCGGTTTTTGCCGAAGTGAAGATCGACGAACAGCTAGACGTAATCCGCGTCACGCGCGTGGTCAGCGCAGTTGCTGGGGGTCGTATCCTGAACACGAAAACCGCAAGCAGCCAGATTCTCGGCGGCGTGGTCTGGGGGATCGGCATGGCCCTGCACGAGGAGACGATTATCGATCACAGGTTTGGCCGCATCATGAACGCCAACATCGCCGAATATCATGTCCCTATTAACGCCGACGTACGTGATATCAAAGTGATTTTCGTCGATGAGCCGGACGACAGTAACCGGCTCGGCATGAAGGGCTTGGGCGAGATTGGAATCGTCGGTGTCGCCGCCGCGATCGCTAATGCGGTCTATCACGCGACAGGAAAGCGCGTACGCGAACTACCGATTACGCTCGATAAGCTACGACAGTAAGCACATCGAGCCTATTCGGCGACGCCGGTGGCGCTCATTTGGCAACACCAGAGTGAGGTACCACGCCGCGGCGTGTTTGCCGTTTGCGACCTGCAAGCTAGCAGCTCGCGAACAGTTGGGCGCAATATTACTCGTGAGGAGGCCAAGAGCTACCGTGAGCGGATACAAAAGACATTGCCACGGAAGGCAACAACCAAAACATTGTGGGCGACGTCGCTGATTACCTCATTAAGCGATATGAACCGAGTGGCCCGCGCCAGTTAGTTAGGTTTGATGCCTTTGGACCTGGACAGCCGGGCCGGTGGCTGATCTGGGTGAATCGACGGCCAAAAAATTGTGGAGTGCGGCAACAACCTGCGCGCCCTCGCCAACGGCGGCGGCAACCCGCTTGACCGACTTGGCCCGGACATCGCCGATGGCGAACACGCCCCGCCGACTCGTTTCCAGCAGAAAGCGGCCATCACCCGCATCAGCTCCGGTGAGAACGAAACCCTTTGGGTCGAGCGCGACTCCTGCGCCGTCGAGCCAGCCTGTGTTCGGTTCGGCGCCGATGAACAGGAAGAGATGATTGACGGCATGGCGGAGTTCGCCACCGTTCGCACCGATCCGCAAGCGCAAGCTTTGGAGCATGCCGTCGCGACCTTCGAGCCCAGTGACATTCGCGCCGGTCACCACTTCGACGTTGCCCAGCCCCCGGATGCGATCGACCAGATAACGCGACATCGTCGCCCCGAGGTCGGCGCCGCGCACCAGCATCCACACTTTGGCCGCACGGCTTGCCAGATAGACAACGGCTTGACCTGCGGAGTTGCCCGCGCCGACCAAAGCGATTTCCTGGTTTGCGCAGAGCTTGGCTTCCAGCGGCGACGCCCAATAGTGAATACTCGATGCTTCAAACTCATCCAGATTGCCGAGGCCGAGCCGTCGGTACCGGGCCCCGCTAGCGAGCACCACGGACCGAGCTTGTATGCGCTCGCCGATTTGCAGACTTAACGTGAATGGACCGCCATTGTCGCCCGCGAGGCTCGTTGCCTCGTCGGGTATCGCAATCTCGGCTCCAAATTTCTGCGCCTGATTGTAGGCACGCGCCATCAAGGCCATGCCGCTGATTCCCGTGGGAAAACCGAGATAGTTCTCGATCCTCGCGGACGCGCCAGCTTGGCCGCCGAACGCGCGGCAATCGAGCACAACGACAGAGAGACCCTCTGAGCCCGCGTAAACGGCCGTTGCCAGACCGGCCGGGCCGGCCCCAACAACGGCGACGTCGTAGAGGCGATCCGGATCGATCGGCTGCACCAGGCCGAGGCAGCGCGCCAACTCGTCTTCACCGGGATTGTGCAGCAATTGTCCAGCGGGGCACAGCACGAACGGCAGTTGTCCGGTATCGACGTGAAAGCGTTCGATCAAGGCTTTGGCAGCGGCGTCGCTCTCGGGATTGAGCAACTGATGCGGATGGCCGTTGCGGCGGAGAAAACCTTGCAGCCGGAGCACGTCGCCATTCTCAGCGCGGCCGAGGATGATGGGCCCGCCGGTTCCGGATTCGAGGAGCGCGACGCGGCGCAGGATCAGCGCACGCATGATGCGCTCGCCAAGTTCGGCTTCCGCGATCATCAGCGCGCGCAGCCGCTCCGGCGGAATAATAACCGCCTCGATTGGCTCCTGAGCAACCGCGTCAACCAGCGCCGGTCGGCCCGCCAATTGCGCCAGTTCACCCATGAAATTGCCCGGGCCGTGCATCAGGATCGGCTTGGGGTCGTTGAAATAGCCATGCTCGGTGACGCTAATCTTCCCGGCAAGAATGACTATGAGTCCGGGAGCGACCTGACCGCTGCGCACCAGCGATTCACCGGTCGCGAACGTGCGCACTTCGCCGAAACGGCGCACGCGCTCGATCTCCACAGAATCGAGCGTGGGATAGATCTGATCGTGCCGCTGGTCGCGGACGGACTGTGATGAAGGTGTCATGCTTTCCCACGCTATCGGCTGCTACTTTTGCCTATCTCTGCTCTATGTGGCTGTGACCGGCACCCGTCTTGGTTTTTCCGAACGGGTCTTCCCCGCCTTGCCTTTTTCAGACTGCTGCCCGTATGGAAATTTCAAGTGTTCGGCGAGGTAGTCGATCAAAACCCGCACCGCCGGGACAATTCCGCGGTTCGTGGGGAACACGAGATGCACGGTTACTTCTTCGGAGTGCCAGTCGGGCAGGATGCGGATCAGGCGCTTTGCCAGAATATCATCCTGCACCACTTCAGCCGGCAACAGAGCAATCCCAACCCCGGCTCCGGCAGCTTTCAGCAATATGTTGAAATCGCCCGATCTCAATACCGGATCGAACGCGACTGTCGTGCTCGCCGCGTTTGGACCACTGAATGTCCATATTGACCGCCGCGAATTCTCCAAAAAACTCAAGAAGGGAAAAGACGACAACGTGTCTATGCGGAGCGAATTCCGGTGTGCCGCGGCGAATGCCGGGCTTACCACGAGGATCAGTTCGCCCTTGTAGAGCATCCGCATCATGATGGCCTCGTCGGCCGACCGCACCCGAGCGCGGATGGCGATATCGACGTTGTCCTCGACCAGATCGATCGACCGATTGGTGGCGAGGACTTGCAGGCGTACTTTGGGATACCCGAGTAGAAAGCCCGGCAATATTTTCGCCAGCACGAATTGGGCGAGGCCCGACGGGCAGCTCACCCGCACGAGGCCGACCGGTTCGCCGCGTTGGACCGCGACCTCTCGCTCGGCCGCATCCAGGTCGGCGAGAATTGCACGGCAGCGCTCGTAAAACGAAACGCCGACCTCGGTGAGACGCAAGCTCCGGGGCGAACGCTCAATCAGGCGCACGCCAAGCCGCGTTTCGAGACTGGCGACACGGCGGCTCACACTCGATTTCGGCAGGTTGAGATTGCGTGCCGCCGCCGAGAATCCCTGGCTCTCTACCACAGCCACAAAGAATTGAACGTCATTCAGGTCGTGCATGGCGCCTGGGTATGTGGCCTCGATGCGAGATCATAGCACGAACCTCGATCGTTCCATACGCGGAACGCCGTGTCGCTGTTTTGGCGGCTTCTAGCCCGGAAAGTCCGTTCGTAGCTTAGGGCCACCTAAACCCTGATTGGGAGAAAAAGCTTATGAGCGCTCAAACAGCGGAAGAAGCCCGCAACGAACAGGTAATCCGGAAGCTCTACGCGCTGGCCGACGGCAAGTCGAAAGACACTCCGCAGTTCGTCGCCCAATTCGCGCCCGGCGGGTACTTTTACGACGTCAGCGCGGGCAAGAAATATCACGGCAACGACATCGGCTTGACCGTCGATGTGTATGCCACGGCGTTCCCCGACATGCACCGGGAGCTCTACAACCTCCATACCTTCGGGGACATCGTTCTCGTCGAACTATCCCTCAATGGCACGCACAACGGCGATCTGATGCTACCGCCAGGGACAATTCCGCCCACCGGAAAGGCGATCCATGCGCCCTGCTGTGACGTCTTCCACCTGAAGGACGGCAAAGTCACTTCGTTCCACTGCTACGTCGCGGTGCCAATCCTTCTGGAGCAGCTTGGAGTGTTCATGAACCTCCAGTCATTCTTCCGGCGCTGATCGGAGTGGTCAGCAATGTCATCCTCCGATCGCCTCGATGGCCGTGGGGCCCTGTGCCATTTGATATTGCTCAACGGCATCCCTGGAAAGGCGCTGTCGTCTGAAGTCGTGAACCTTCACGCAGCGCATCTCGCGGAACTCGACAAAGCGGGAAAGCTCATTCTGGCCGGACCGATTCCCGAGCGCGCCGGCGGCCTGATCGTGCTGCGAACCGGCAGCCTCGCCGAAGCGCGAGCCATCGCCGAGGAAGATCCCATGGTGCGCGGCGGATACCAAACCTACGAGCTCGGCACCTGGTTCATAAGCGATCGGCAAAACAACTATCGCCCTACCGTGCAGGGAGCACTAGACAAATGACCGAACAGTCCATTCGCATCGGATATTGCCTGTCTCTCAGTGGCCCGCTTGCCTCGAACGGCAAGACTGCTCGCCTCGCCCACCAGATTTGGGAGCAGGACGTAAATCTAAAAGGCGGTCTACTCGGCCGGAGAGTCGAAATGATCTGCATCGACGATCAGACCAATCCGAAACTCGTGCCCGACATTTACAAGCGGCTGCTCGACGATGAGAAGGTCGATCTCGTGGTTGGCGGGTACGGCGACAATTCGGTCGCGCCGGCGATGCCGCTGATCATCGAACGCAATCGCTATCTCGTCGCGCTGATGGCCCTCGCCGTGAACGCGTCCTTTGGCTACGCGAACTATTTCGTGATGATCCCAACCGGGCCGCAACCGAACGAAGCTTTGACCGAAGGCTTCTTCAGTCTGGCGGCCAGTCAATCGCCGAAACCCCAATCGATCGCGATCCTTGCCGCGGATGCGCCTTTTTCAAAGAGCCCGGTGCTGGGCGCGAAGGCGCATGCCGAAAGGCACGGGTTCAAGCTGGTATCAGAGGATCGATACCCGCTGACGGCGACAGATCTCGTGCCATTCGTCCGCAGCTTGAGGCCGGTCAACCCCGATATCCTGTTTCTGTGCTCGTACTTGAACGATTCCGTCGGTCTGCTTCGAGCCATCAATGAGGTTGGGCTGGAGCCGAAGATCGTGGGCGGAGCGATGATCGGGCCGCAGAACGGTTCGATCAAGGCACAGCTTGGTCCGCTTCTGAACGGGCTCGTCAACTACGAGTATTGGCTGCCGGTGCCCAAGATGATGTTTCCGGGCGTCGCCGATATGATGACAAAATATCAGTCGCTCGCTCAGGATGCGGGCGCCGATCCGCTCGGTTACTATGTGGCTCCGCAGGCTTACGCACAGATGCAGATTGTCGAGCAAGCCGTAACGGGTACGGGCTCGCTCGACGATGCCAAGCTTGGGCAGTTCACGCGCGACACGTCGTTCAAGACTGTCGTGGGCGACGTCAAGTTCGGAAAGGGCGGCGGCTGGTCCGAAGCTCGTGTGCTGCAGGTCCAATATCAGAATATCAAGGGCGCCGACCTCTCCGAATTCAAGGATGCGAGCACGCAGGCAGTTGTGTGGCCGTCGAATCTTGCCTCAGGCGCCCTGGTTTATCCGTATGCAAAGGCGAAGCAACACGCCAAAGTGTAAGACCTGCGAGGCTCGATAGATACGACGCGTCACCGAAGCCAGCGAGGAAAGCCGATAATGACATCCCGCGCGCCTGAATTGTCGACTACAGCCGGCCCGGGGCCATCGGCACCGTCATCCCACCCGATGGCGAACCGGCAGGTACCAGCCGCCTATCGCTTTAAGCTTGGCGCATTCGAATGCACAGTGGTATCCGATGGGCCGCTCAAGCTCGGCACGTTCACGGCGGAATTGTTCAGGGGCATAAGCCAGGAGTGGATCGACCAAATCGTCGCCGCCAATTTCCTCGACAAAAACGATTTCACCGTCGATCAGAATGCGCTGGTCGTGAATACCGGCTCGAAGCTCGCCCTGATCGATACAGGCATGGGATTTCGTAAGATCTACGGCCCGCGTACCGGATACCTGCTCGCCAATCTCCGGGGCGCCGGCATTGATCCCGCGTCGATCGACGTGGTGGCCTTGAGCCACGCTCACCCGGGCCATGTCTGGGGGCTCGTCAGCGAAGACGGCAAGCCGAACTTTCCGAATGCGCAAATTCATATCACCCAGGCCGACCTGGAGTACTGGACTGACGAAGCGAAGTTGTCCGATCCGGCGCTCGGCCACTACATTGGGCCAATCCGCGATGCGCTGCTGCCGTGGCGCGACCGCATGGCGTTCCTAAAGGACGGCCAGGCGTTTATACCGGGCATGCAGGCGCTCTCGACGCCTGGCCATACGGTCGGCCACACAAGCTTTGTGATCAACTCGCAGGATAGTGCGATCGTCTATATCGGCGATCTTGGTCACCAGCCTCTCCTGCAAATGGAGAATCCACGCGCCGAGTTCGCCCGCGACACCGACCCGAAGCAGGGGGTGTCGTCTCGGCTGCGCGTATTCGACATGGCGGCGAGCAGAAAAATTCCGATCCTCGCTTATCACTTCCCCTGGCCTGGCATCGGCCACGTAGCCAAGAGCGGTGATAACTATCGCTACGTTCCAATCGAAATGCAGACGGTGCTGTAAGTGGTCACGCGAGAAAGTCGACCAAAACCCTGCATTCTCCACCATGGCGATGTCCGAGGGGAGTGGGCGAAATTCATGGGAAGATAAAGCTCCGGTGCATATGGAGGACACCATGACCATGGAGCCGGGTGCGCGAACTCAACCGGCTCGGCCTGACCGGTGCAATCGACGCCGGCGGCGGTGCTCTGTTTTACCCGGATGACTTTGCGGTCATCGAAAAGCTCGCCAAGGATAGCCAGCTTACGGTGCGGCTTGCCTACAATCTGTTCACGCAAAAGCCGAAGGCCGAGAAGGCAGACTTTCTGAACTGGACTAAGACCGTAAAATACAAGCAGGGCGACGATTATTTCCGCCACAACGGTGCCGGCGAAACGCTGGTATTCTCGGCGGCCGATTTCGAGGATTTCCGCCAACCACGCCCAGAGATACTGCCCGAGATGGAGCCCGAGCTTGACGGGGTGGTGCGTATCTTAGCAACCAACCGCTGGCCCTGGCGGCTGCATGCCACTTACGACGAAACGATCTCGCGCGCCCTGGATGTGTTCGAAAGGGTCAATCAAGATATTCCTCTTGACGGCCTGAATTGGTTCTTCGATCACGCCGAGACCATCTCTGATCGGTCGATCGATCGCGTTGCGGCGCTCGGCGGGGGCATCGCCGTACAGCACCACATGGCCTATCAGGGCGAGTATTTCGTTGAGCGCTACGGACTCGGCGCTGCCGAGGCAACCCCACCGATCAGACGCATGATGACGGCCGGCGTGAAAGTGTCTGCAGGGACCGATGCTACTCGGGTTTCGTCCTACAATCCCTGGGTTTCGCTGGCGTGGCTGGTGACCGGCAAAACCGTAGCGGGCCTCAGGCTTTATCCGCCGAGCAATTGTCTCGACCGCGAGACCGCGTTGCGCATGTGGACGGAGAATGTCACTTGGTTCTCCAACGAGGACGGAAAGAAGGGCCGCATCGAGGTCGGGCAGTTCGCCGACCTAATGGTCCCTGATAGGGACTATTTGTCCTGCGCCGACGATGAGATCGCCAGCACGACGTCGTTGCTAACCATGGTCGGCGCCAAGATCGTGTATGGCTCCCATGACTTCGCGCCTCTCGAGGAGGTAACGGTGCCGCCTGCCATGCCGGACTGGTCGCCGGTGCGTACCTTCGGCGGCTACGGCGGCCGGGGGGAGCCCAATGTCGCAAAATCCCCATCGATGCACACGTTTGCCATCGGCTGCGGATGCGGCAACGCTTGTGCGGTACACGGCCACAATCACGCCCGGGCATAGTCAAGCCGGCTGCCTATCACTGACCTGAAATCGTTCTGGGGCGCGCTAGGCTGTGCGTGCTGGGCGGTGTGAAGTTTCGCGATTCCAATGACGGGACTCACGACGATGTCGAGCCTTACACCGATCAGATCCCAGGACGGCAACACCGCGGACTCCGCAAAATTGGCGGAAACTGCCCAGAAGGTCGTCATTGATATTTTCCGAAAAAGAGACTTGGCGGTCGTTGATCGTTATTTCGGGGAACCATTCGTGCAGCATGATCTTAATATTCCGGACGGCCTGTCCGGGATGAAAGTGTTCGTATCGGAAGTCGCGAGGTATTCCGAAAGCGACGTAACCATCTATCGGACGCTCGTTGACGGCGACCGAGTGCTGCTTCATTCGAGGCACCGGGGCCATTGATCGCGTTCGACTTGTTCCGTTTCAAGGATGGTAAGATCGTTGAGCATTGGGGTGGCCAACAACCACAGGCGGCCGTCCCCAACCTCTCCGGCCATACGCAAGTCGATGGTCCCACAAACATCGAGGACCACCAAAAGACTGAAATCAACCGAACGCTGGTACAGAACTACAGAGCCTTCATTACGGTGCAACAACATTACGATCGGATCGGTGAATTCTTAGCCGACGGCTACATCCAACACGCGGTCGGGGTCGGCGACGGCATCGAACGACTGAAAGCGCGATTTGCGGCAGTCGTTAAACCCGGGCCGTTGCCAACACTCGAGCCGCGCTTTTATGTGGCGGACGGGAACTTCGTTCTTTCGGTGGTCGAGGCGCACACAGATTCGCCAACTGCGAACTTCGACCTGTTCCGAATCGCAGGCACCAAAATAGCAGAGCACTGGGAGGTGCTATCGCCCATTCCTCCGAGCGACCGGTGGAAGAACTTGAACGGACCGTTCTAGACCGATCTGCCGGCCTAGAGAGTTGGTGAACTGCACACGATCGCAGAGGCGCATTTTTACGGCGACCTTCTGAATGTCCGTGGTGACGCGGACGGGACGCCGGTCGAGTGTGCCTGAGCCGTTTAAGGCTTCACTTTCAGATCGCGGATTGGCCTCAGAACGGCTGCGGCCGATGAGCCCCGCTTGGTCTCCAGTCACCGTGGTTTGTCAGCCTAAGCGAGGCCGAGTGCCGAGCGTTCGCGGGACGGCGGAGCGCCACAGCGTCTGCCTACCGCGCACAGCCCGTACTCGCTAAGCTGTCGGCTGAATCGGGTCAACGCTTCGGCCGAAAAATCGGTGACAACACGCAATGAGCGAAACGAGCGGCGCGGCCTCATCGCATAAATCGGGATCGCTCGCTGCCGCGTTCCGGCATCCAGTCTTTGCGGTGCTCTGGACCGCGACTCTCGTCTCCAACGTTGGCACCTGGATGTATAGCGCGGCATCGGGCTGGCTCATGACCAGCCTTAATCCCGACCCGTTGATTGTGGCGCTGGTGCAAACCGCGACCACGCTGCCGGTATTTCTATTCGCATTACCGGCGGGCGCGCTGGCCGACATTTTCGACAAGCGCAAATTCCTGATCGTATTCGAGATTGTGAACACTGCGTTGTGCGCAGCCTACGCCGCGGTGGTCGGTTTTGGTTTGGCGACGCCGCATAATCTGTTGCTTTTCACTTTCCTCATTGGAGCAGCCGGAGCCTTGACGCTTCCGGCATGGCAATCGATCGTTCCGCAACTGGTGCCGAAGGAGGATTTGACGTCTGCCGTCGCGGCTAACAGCGTCGGCGTCAATATCTCGCGCGCGCTCGGCCCGGCGCTGGGCGGAGCAGCAATCGCAAGCCTTGGCATCGTTTCGCCCTTCTGGATCAACGCGATCTCCAATCTCGGTGTGCTCGCTGCGTTGTTGTGGTGGCGGCGGCCGAACTCATCAAGATCGGCTCTGCCCGCAGAGCGGGTTGGCGGCGCGATCGAGGCGGGTCTTCGCTATGTTCGGCATAGTCCGGCGCTGCGCGCGACCATGGTCAGGGCAGCGACTTTCTTTCTGTTTGCCAGTACGTATTGGGCGCTGCTGCCGCTGTTGGCCCGCCAACAGATCGCAAGCGGCCCGGAGCTTTATGGGCTCTTGCTGGGCGCCATCGGAGCTGGCGCAGTGTGCGGCGCATTCGTTATGCCATGGCTGCGAACGAGGTTGGGCCCGAACTTGCTGGTGACGAGCGGAATGGTGGGCACCGCCGTCACGCTCGCACTGTATGGCCTCGCACACGATGCGATCACGGCGCTCGTTGCCAGCCTGCTTGCCGGCGTTTCATGGATTTCCGTTCTGGCGACGCTTGCAATATCGGCGCAAGTCGCTCTGCCGGACTGGGTGCGCGCGGGGGCTCGCCCTGTACACGACCGTGTTCTTCGGCTGCCTGACGATTGGCAGCACGGTTTGGGGCAAGGTCGCTGCAGTTCTTGGATTGCCGGCTGCCCATT
>Ga0265313_10000822_pt1 | contig 31333 bp, 25 predicted proteins | sample 4123metaG_FD_203122 | JGI IMG/M metagenome (GOLD analysis project Ga0265313, IMG submission 203122) | Rhizosphere microbial communities from Carex aquatilis grown in University of Washington, Seatle, WA, United States - 4-1-23 metaG | ecosystem: Host-associated > Plants > Roots > Rhizosphere >... | reverse complement strand
GGCACCTATGGCGCCTTCACGCCGCTGATGTACACGCCGGCCCGCGTCTGGAGCCAGCAGAACCAGGACAGCAAGTTCCGCATGGGCGTGCTGCACATCCTGGTCGGCCATTCCGGCCCGGAAACCGCCGCCGACGGCCGCAGCCATTTCGGCATCTTCGCGACCCAGGTATGGAAGCTGTTCCCCCGCGGCCAGATCATCCATCTCAATCTGTGGGACTATAACGACGTGGCGCCCGGCTATTTTGCCGCCGCCGAAATCGCCGCCCGCGATCCCAAGGTGGGCATCATCGTCATCGAGGTGGCGCGTCCCGACTTCCCGGTCGCCGACCGCAACGGCTTCGCCGACAAGGAACTCACCGCGGCGCGCAAGGGTCTCTATGTCATCCGCGACTTCGCGCCGGGCAAGCCGCGTCACGGCTATGTCATCGCCCAGGGCTCCAGTTCGACCGTCAATCTGGTGAAGATCATTCCGCGCCTGGAAGAAGCCGGCATCAATGTGAAGATCGTTTCGGCCATCAGCGAAGACCTGTTCGACCGCCAGCCCGAGGCCTACCGCAATTCCGTCCTGCCGCCGGAAGCCCTGGTCGACGCCATGTGCGTCAGCTCGGCCACCCGCCGCGTCATGCCGGTGAAGGATCTGGGCCCGCTGACCGACGAATATTCGCTGACCTCCGACTGGGACAATCAGTGGCTGACCAGCGGCTTGGAGAAGGAAGTGATCGAGGAAGCCCATCTCGACCCCGAATCCATCTTCAACGGCATCAAGCGCTTTGCCGGCGACCGGGCCAGGCGCCTGGAACGGCAGAAGGCCATCCTGGCCAAGGTATCGGCGGAGTAGGCTGTCCCGGGCCAAAACCCCGGCTTCCCGGGGTTAAATCCTGTTCAAGACCCGACCGCGGGCCGGGTAAAGGATTGCGAACGGGCTCAAAGCGTTATAGGAAAACTCAGACAAATAGGACGGCAAAGCCGCCCTATGCCGACGCCTGGGGAGGCGACGAGAAAGTGAACCGCAAGGCCGCAATACTGGCTTTGAGCGGCGCTCTTTTGCAGGGCGCGGTCATCTGCGCCCTGGCCGCGGCGTCCGATCCGGTCCCGACGAACCATCCCAAATTCGACGCCGACATCGCGCCGGTCTTCAACAAATACTGCGTCGGCTGTCATGCCGGGGCCCAGCCCAAGGGCGACATCCTGCTCAAGTTCAAGGACGAGGACGATGCGCGCAGCCGCATGGCCTCCAATGACGAGTTCTGGGACAAGGTTTCCACCATGGTGAAGGGCGATTTGATGCCGCCCGCCAGCGTCAAGAACCGCCCGAGCGAAGGCGAGCGCAAGCTGCTGACCGACTGGATCGCCAATGATGTGCTGAGCATCGGCGGCAAGCCCGATCCGGGGCCGCTGGTGGTTCACCGCCTCAACAACCGCGAATACGCCAACACCATCCGTGAGCTGCTCTATCTGCCGGCAAGCTACGATCCCACCGCCGACTTCCCGGCCGACGAACGCGGCGACGGCTTCGACAACAACAGTGACACCCTCACCATCTCGCCGGTGCTGGTTGAGCATTATCTCGACGCGGCCGAGAAGTCTGTGCGCCGCTCCTTCAAGCCGCTGAATGAAGAAAAGGGCGTGCTGTCAGAGATCCCGGCCCAGAAAATCCTGGACGCCAGCAAGAGCTTCAAGGCCGACTTCGCCAACAGCCAGGCCAAGGTGCGCATCAATATCGAGGCATTCCTGCCCCGCGCCTGGCGCCGTCCGGTGACCAAGGAGGAAGTGGACGGCGTCATGAAGTTTGCCGCCCTCTCATTTGCCCATGCGGGTGAGTCCATGTCTGAGGCGACGGCTTTGGCGATCCGCGCCTCGCTGATGTCGCCGAACTTCCTGTTCCGCCTGGAGCAGGATCCGCATGCCGACGGCAGCGGCAAGGTCTATCAGTTAAGCGAGTTCCAGCTGGCCTCGCGGCTCTCCTATTTCCTCTGGGCCACGATGCCGGACGACGAACTCTTCGCCCAGGCCAGGGCCGGTACGCTGCGCCAGAATCTGGACGCGCAGATCGCGCGGATGCTCAAGGATCCCAAGGCGATCTCGCTGACCAGGGATTTCATGGGCCAGTGGCTTGAGATTCGCGGCCTGGAACAGACGCCCAATCTCGACAAGGCGCTGGCCGCCTCGATGAAGGGCGAGACCGAGCATTTCTTCAACTATATCGTCGCCAACAACCGGCCGATCACCGACCTGCTGGATGGCGACTACACGTTCGTCGATGCGCGGCTTGCCAAGCTGTACGGCATTGCCGGCGTCAGCGGCGACGACTTCCAGAAAGTCCAGCTCGATCCGGCGCAGCGCTTCGGCCTGATCACCCAGGCCTCGATCCTGACGCTGACTTCCAAGCCGTTGGGCACGGGCCTGCGCACCTCGCCGGTGGTGCGGGGCAAATACATCCTGGAAAATCTCTTCAACCAGCGCATTCCGCCCCCGCCGCCCGACGTGCCGCCGCTGAAGGTGGACGACAATCATCCGCTCACCGGCACCACCCGGCAGATTTTCGAGCAGCATCGCACCAATCCGGTCTGCGCCGGCTGCCATGCCCGCATGGAGCCGTATGGCTTTGCGCTGGAGAATTATGCCGGCGATGGATCCTGGCGCAGCCAGGAAAACGGCATTCCGATCGACGTCTCCGGCGAGATCAACGGCCACAAATTCACCACGCCCGCCGAGTTCCGCCAGGTGCTGGAAACCCGCAAGGATGATTTCCGCCACGCCGTGGTGCGCAAGGTTCTGTCCTATGCGCTGGGCCGCGGCATCCAGGGCACCGACCGGCCGGCGATCGAGCAGATCGTCGCCCAGGTCCGCCAGGACGGCGACAGCTTCAACAGCGTCATCCTGAACGTGGTCAAGAGCTTCCCCTTCCAGAACGCCCGCGGCGGCGCCAACACCACCGCCTCGTCGCAACCCAGGCCGCAATCCGGCCTTCAGCCCGTCAGCCTCTCCGTCGGAGGAAACAACAAATGATGATTGTCCGCCGTTCCGCTCTCAGCCGCCGCGCCCTGATCCGGGGCCTGGGAAGCGTCGCCATCACGCTGCCTTTCCTGGACGCGATGGTCCCGCACAGTTTGATCGGCTCGGCCGAGGCCGCCGCCCGCACGGCCAAGGCCATGCCGAAGAACCGCTTCTCGCTGCTCTATTATCCCAATGGGCTGGAATCCTCGGCCTGGTATCCCAAGGGGCCGGACGGCGACGATTACGACCTCACCGGCCTCTCGATGGAGCCGCTCAAGCGCCACCAGAAGGATTTCCTGCTGCTGGGCAATCTCTCGGTGCCGATGGCGCTGTATGACGCCGCCGGCGATCATGCCAAGGCGATCGGTTGCTATGGCACCGGCGTGCGCATCCGCAAGACCGCCTCGGACGACATCCAGTGCGCCATCTCCTTCGACCAGGTGATGGCCAACAATATCGGCAACCGCACCCGCTTTCCCTCGCTGGAGCTGGGCCTGGATTATGGCCGCATGGAAGGCGGCTGCGATCCCGGCTATGCCTGCATCTATTCCAACAATGTCTCCTGGAAGGACGCTAAGACCCCCGCGATCAAGGAGGTCAATCCCCGCGTGGTGTTCGACCGGCTGTTCGGCAACGCCCAGGCTTCCGATCATGCCGGGGAGTCGCGCGACCAGCAGGAGACTTACAACCGCTCCATCCTGGACTACACCAGGGACAGCCTGATGCAGGTCAACGCCCAGCTGGGCCAGGCCGACCGCCACCGGGTGGACGAATATCTTTCCTCCATCCGCGAGATCGAGCACCGGCTCGACGCGCCGCCGACCAAGGAGGAACTGCCCAAGGGCGTGGTGCGGCCGCTGCGCGTCCCCGACACCTTCAAGGAGCATTTCCGCCTGATGGCGGACCTGCAGATCCTCGCCTTCCAGATGGACGCCACCCGCATCTCCACCTTCATGCTGGGGGTGGAGCAGAGTCGGCGCACCTATAACGAGATCGGCATTCCGGAGGAGCATCACGGTCTCACCCATCACGCCGGCGACCGGGAGAAGATCGCCAAAGTGATCCGGATCGACACCTACATGGCCGAGCAGTTCGCTTATTACCTCGACAAGATGAAGTCGGTGAAGGAAGGCGACAAGACCATGCTGGACAACGCCATGGTGCTCCTGGGCAACGGCAATGGCTACGCCACCCGCCACGATCACGACAATTGCCTTTCGGTGCTGGCGGGGCGCGGCTGCGGCCAGCTCGATCCGGGCCGCTACATCGTCTATCCGGAGGGTACGGTGATGTCGAACCTCTGGCTGTCGCTGATGGACCGCATGGAGACCAAGATGGAGCGCCATGGCGATTCCACCGGCCGCCTGCCGGGCCTGGGCACCAGCAACATCTGACGCTCAGAGATAGGGCAGCAGCAGCCTTGCGGCGGCGTCGCGCAGGCGCAGGACGACCGGCCGCGCCAGCAATTCGTCGGGGGTGAGGTCGCGGCCGCGCGCGATGCGGGCGTCGATCAGCGCGTCAATGGCGGCGGCGAAATCGGCGCCATAGCATTCTAGGTCGAATTCGAAATTCAGGCGGAAGCTGCGCGCGTCCCAGTTGGAGCTGCCGATCAGGCACCAGGCCCCGTCCACCGTGGCCAGCTTGGCATGGTCGAAGGGGGCGGGGGTGACGATGAAGCGCGCCCCGACATGGCGGAAGAAGCGCACATGCGCCGCCATCGCCCATTGCATCACGCGCTGGTCGGATTTTTCCGGCAGCACGATCTCGACCATGACGCCGCGCAGCACCGCCTGGGCGATGGCGAACTGCAGCCGCGCATCGGGCAGGAAATAGGGCGTGACGATGCGCACCCGTTTGCGCGCCAGGGTCAGCGCCGCGCCCAGCATGGCTTCCAGCTTGTAGAGGTCGGCGTCGGGACCGGAAGACAGCCCGCGCGCGAAAACCGGGCCCGCCGCCGGAAGTTCCGGCCACCAGCAGGGATCGTCCAGCACCTCGCCGGTGGTGAAGTCCCAGTCATGGGCGAAGGCGGCCATCACCTGGCGCACCGCCGGCCCTTCGACGCGGAAATGGATGTCGTCGATATGATGCTGGGGCCGCAGGGAAGCGCAATTCTCCGCCCCGATGTTGATGCCGCCCGTAAAGGCGAGCCGGCCATCGACCACCAGCAGCTTCCTGTGGTTGCGCATGTTGAGGAAGGGCATGCGCCAGGGCAGCCAGGTGTGCAGGAAACGCGCGCCGCGCACGCCACCGCGCCGCAGCCGCGCCATGACCGGCGAAAACAGATAGCCGGCGCCGACGCTGTCCAGCAGCACCCGCACCTCGACGCCACGCGCCTTCGCCGCCGCCAGGGCGTCGATGAAGCGCCGTCCGGCTTCGTCGTCGCGGAAGATGTAGCTGGCCAGCACCACGCCGCGTGTGGCCCCCGCGATGGCCGCCAGCATCTGCGGATAGGCCTCGTCGCCGCCCCGCAGCGGCGTGAGGCGGTTGCCGCCCGCCAGTTCGCCGCCGATCACCTTGGCGCTGACCGCAGCCAGCTGGGCGATATTGCCGGCCAGGCCGGGCGGATCGCCCACGCCCGGCCAGTCGGGCCTGCGGGCGCGGCGGGTCAGCTTCAGCGCCCGGCGCGTCACCCGGTTCACCCCGAAAAGGAAATAGAGCAGCCCCCCCAGGATGGGCGACAGCCAGGCGGCGGCGGTCCAGCCCAGGGCGGCGCGGACATCGCCGCGCGTCAGCAGCACATCGATGGTGACGCTGGCGGCGATGGCGACATAGGCCAGGACCAGCGCCAGGATGGCGATGGGCGAAGACAGATGCGAGAAAGCCAGGGATAACATTGTCTCCGTTCTACAGGCTGGCGGCCGGGCTTGAAACACATCTTGAAGCCCACTTGAAACCCCGGGCCGCTCCGCTAGTTAAATAAGCGTCCCACCGGAACCTTCCCTTGCGCGTCTCTGTCCCTTCTGCATCCGGCCTGCGCGTGCTGAGCTGGAATCTGCTGCGCCGGGTGGGCGCGAAGCCCGCGGACGTCGCCGGTCTGATCCGCGCCCACCGCCCCGACCTGGTGCTGCTGCAGGAGGCGACCGAGGATCTTGCCCAGTTGCCCGCCCTGGTCGGCGGGCATTTCTGCCGCCAGCCGATGGAGCGGCGCATCTATGGCCTGGCGGCCTGGAGCCCGGAGCCTTTCGCCACATCCGAGGCGCTGGGCCTGCCGGTGTCGGTGCTGCCGGGACGGGTGCCGCCGCGCCTGGCGCAATTGGTGAAATTCCGCGGCATCCATTTCGCCAATGTCCATCTCTCCCATGGCCAGTTCCTCAACCGCTGGCAGTTGCTGCACATCGCCGAAGTGCTGGACGGCCCCGCCGCCATCATCGGCGACTTCAATGCCGTGGGCGCCATTGCGCTGCCCGGCTTTCGCGACATCGGCCCGCGCGGCCGCACCCACCGTGCCGGCAATGTCGTGGCGCTCAGGCTGGACCGCTGCATGGGGCGGGGGCTGGCCTGCGCCGCCGCCGAGGTGCTGGAGAAGGGCGCCTCCGACCATCATCCCATGCTGCTCGACCTCAAGACCGGCGAAAGCGTCCTGCCGCCCGGCGTCATGTCCGGCCTGCTGGAAAGCCTCATCGCCCGGCGCGCCCGAAGGGCGCCGTAAGACAGGGCGTCGCGCACAATGGCGTTTGCCGCTATACACGCGGCCATGAGCCTTCCCCGTCTTGCCATCACCATGGGCGACGCCGCCGGCGTCGGGCCCGAGATCGTCATGAAGGCGCTGGCGCATCGCGATCTCTATGCGCGCTGCCGGCCCTTTGTGGTGGGCGACGGCGTGCGGCTGGCGGAAGCCGGGCACATCGCGGGGGTGAAGCCGGGCCTGCGTTTCATCGCCGCGCCGGAGGAAGCCCGCTTCGAGGCCGGGACAGTGGATGTGATCGATTTGAAGCTGATCCCGCCCGGATTGGCGTTCGGCGCGGTGTCGGCGGCGGCGGGCCATGCCGCTTATGAATATGTCCGCGTCGCCACTTCGCTGGCGATGGCAGGGCGGATAGACGCCATCGTCACCGCGCCCCTGAACAAGGAAGCGTTGCACGCCGGGGGGCATGATTTTCCCGGCCATACCGAACTCCTGGCGGCGCTGACCGGCACGCCGGAAGTCTCGATGATGCTGACCGGGCCGGGGCTGCGGGTGATCCTGGTCACTTCGCACCTGGGCCTGGTGGACGCCATCGCCGCCATCGAACCGGGCCTGGTGGAACGCACCATCGCGCGCGGCCGCGATGTGCTTCTCAAGGCCGGGATCGCGCGGGCGAAGATCGCGGTCTGCGGCATCAATCCCCATGCGGGGGAGAATGGCTTGTTCGGCGTTGGCGAAGAGGCGGTGAAGATCGCCCCCGCCGTCGCCGCGGCCCGCGCGCGCGGCTGGGACGTGGAGGGCCCGCTGCCCGCGGACACGCTGTTCTGGCGGGCGCGGCGCGGCGATTTCGACCTGGTGGTGGCGATGTTCCACGACCAGGGGCTGGGGCCGGTGAAGGTGCTGGGGCTGGAGGCGGGGGTGAACATCACGGTCGGGCTGCCGGTGATCCGCACCTCGGTCGATCACGGCACGGCGTTCGACATCGCCGGCAAGGGCATTGCCGACGAACGCAGCCTGCTCGCCGCGATCGATGCGGCGATTGCGCTCGCGCCCAAGTAGGTTCGCCAGCGCCTCCGCCCGCAGCATGGCGGCGAAGCCCCACCGGAATTGCGCTTCCAGCCGCGCCTCGAAAAGGGCCGCCTCGACGGCGGCGAACAGCGGCGCCAGTTCGGCGTCGCGCCGTGCGCGGCTGGCGCGCAGCGCCGCGCTGTAGCGGCCATGCTTGAACCGGTTGCGGTTGCCCGGCTGGCCGCCGCGTTTTTTCTTAAGCCCCAGGAGTGCTTGCGTTTTCGTACTCATTCGAACCACGCGATTTTCTCCACCCCCTCCCTCCCCGGGGGATGCCCCAACTTCAAATATGCCGCGCGCGTCCTGCATTCGGGCAGGATACGCCACGTCAAAAGTGTGGGGATAAGCCAGGCGGCGGATTCGCCGTTATCTCGCGGGCGGCGCTGGTGAAAATAAATTCTATGGTGTGTGGATAGGCGCAGCCGCCGGGTAGGCGGGGAATTTTATTGAGATGATGCCCCCAGTGCCATCACGGCCGCTAACAAGCCCAGTCCAATCAATACGGCAGCCGAATTATCCTTCTTCTCGTCGGTGATCTGAACGCCCTGCATTTGCAGAAAATTGGCGTATTGGTCGGCGGAATCGAGGATGGCGGAAGCTGGCGTTTGGAACACGGCTGCGGCGATCCGTAGTTGGGTCAGCGACAACACGATGTCACCGGACTCCAAACGGGAATAGGCAGATTGGGTGATACGCAAAGCGGCGGCTAGATCATTTTGCTGCAGGCCCATCCGAGTGCGGTGCTGCTGTAAGACGCGCCCCACTACCACGCTGAAAGGTACGACACCTTGGGAACTGAAATTCTCTTGACTCATACAGTCCTGTAGAGCATAAATGCGCGCTGTTGTCCAATGAAATTGACGACGCCATGAAAGAAGCGAAATGGCCAAGCTCGGCACACTCGACACCATGCTGGTCAACGATTTGTTCCAGTGGGAGGCGGGCTACATTTTGGATTTTTCCAACGCCCGTTTGGCGGAGTTTTTCGTCAATGAACTGGGTGTCGACATCTACGCCGAGGCTTACGCGAAAAACGGAACCTCGAAGGCCAATCGGGTTCGCTGTTACCTTCAAACGGTGGATGGAAATGCGGCTGCCACTGCGCTTAAGGCGTTGTGGGCCTACCGAGAGGCCATTCGGGAACGAATGGGCCGTACTGAAAATGTCACGGACGCGAAATCGAAGTTAAGTGACTTGGTGCGACGACTGGAAGGTGGCACCGGACCGGCCAATTCGCCGCCAGTCACACCGCAATTCGACAAAACTGTCTTGACGCAGCTAGGTGAGGACTTGCTGGCCGTCTCACAGTTGGCACCGCAACCGCGCGGTTTCGCCTTTGAGAAATTTCTGAAAAATCTTTTCGATGCCTACGCAATGGCAGCAAGGGGATCTTTTCGGCTGATAGGAGAGCAAATTGACGGGAGCTTCGCGCTAGCCAACGAGCCATACCTGCTCGAAGCCCGGTGGCAAAACGCCTATACTGACGCGGCCGACCTGCATGCCTTCCACGGCAAATGTGAGACCAAGGCAACGTGGACGCGCGGACTGTTCATCAGCCAAAGTGGTTTCAGCCAAGACGGACTCGTGGCCTTCGGAAAAGCGAAACGCATCATATGCATGAATGGGCTAGACCTGTACGAAACCCTCCGTCGGCGTCTGCACCTGCAGGATGTGTTGCTGGCGAAGGTGCGCCGGGCTGGCGAAACCGGCAATCCTTTCGTTTCGGTCAGTACGCTATTTCCCGAATAAGCAATGCTGAGTTTCCGTAGTTCCGGTGTCGCCATATTTACTTGGTCGTCGTCACTTCGGGAGAGAGTCTAACCTCGCTTGAACACCGCAAAGTACGGCGTGTTCGACAGGCTGGCGTTGAAGGCCGGATGGCTCCAGGCCTTGTTGCCGCGCTGGAATTCAAAATAATACTGCAGCGGATACGGTGACTGGGTGTACGCCGCCGGAATCACCGCGGAGAAATTGCCGCCGCTGCCGGTCATGGCAATTTGTGTCCAGCGTTCCGCCTGGTCGACATGGCGATAATGCAGGATCGCCGTCACGTCCGCCGCCGTCTTCAGGGACAGCACAAGCTCGCTGCCGGGATGGAAGCGTTCCGGCACACTGTGCACCACCGCGATCTGCGGCCGCGCCGGCCTGGCCGTCACCGCCGCGATCAGCAGCGCGGCGTCGCGCACCGGGCCGCTGGCGGGCCCCCTTTTCGACAAAGCGTCCACCGCCGCCTTCACCGCCGCGATGTCGGCGTCGATGCCGGCCAGCCGGTCGCTCCAATGGCCGCGCCGGAACGGCGTGCGGCCATAGGCGACATCGGCGCGATAGACGATCCTGGCCCGCTCGGCGAAAGCCGCCCACGAGCTCCGCGCCTTTTCATACTGCGCCACCGCCGCCGCGCCCGCCCTGGGATCATGGGTCAGTTCAAAGATGCGGAACAGCAGCGCGGCGCGCAGCTTGGCGGCGAAGAACTCGCCGGTGCCGATCTGGATGCGGACATCCTCGTCCAGACGCCGGAAATCGGCTCTGGGCTGGGCGCTGCGCGCCGCCGCCACCGCCAGCGAGGCCCGGGCCGAGGCCGCGAGCTGGTCCACCCAGGCCGCCACTTCCAGGGGCGAATATTTGCAGTTGGCCTTGGCCGCCAGCATGTCGTCGGCATGCTCATGGATCGAACTGAAGCTCTGGGGATCGAGCGCCGTGCAATTGCCGAAGGCGTGCGGCAAAGGACTGTCGGTATAGGGCGTCGGCGCCGGAATAATCCCCATGTTCCAGTGCATCTCGTACCACAAGCCGTGATTGGAGGCCGAAGGCAGGTGCGCGCTGGTGAGCAGCGCCAGAATGCGCGTGGCATAGGCCAGGGCGTCCTGCGCCGCATCGGCGCCGGCCCCCAGCCTGGCGCGCTGGGTGCGCCGCCAGGCCTCGGGCCGCGTTTCGGGGTCATATAAAGTGCGGCCCCATTGGCGGTAGCTGATCTCGAATTTGGCGAAATCGCCTTCCTTGGGATTGAGGCTCTCGTCGAGATAGGCGTTGCGCCCGCCCGGCTGGCTGGAACCCTCGCGGCCCTTGAAGGTGAGCGGCTCCATGATCTCCAAGCCGTCGGCGCCGCAGAAGCTGGCCGAGCGCGCCATCGCCGCCGCCAGCGCCGCGTCACCCATCAGCAGATGGCGCTGGGTGCCGGGCCAGAGGCGATAGACCAGGCCGAGGTCCGCGCCTTCCTGGTACATGTCGGCATAGCCATAGCGGGTGAAGGAGCGCGATCCGTTGGAGAGGGCAAAGGTGCCGGTGTCGCGGGCGTCGGGGCGCGGAATCTCCTGCGGCCGGATATCGGCCTGGTGATAGCCCAGGCTCTGGTGCTCGGCGGAATATTTCGGCCCCGCCTTCACCCGCATCCCCGTCTTGTGCGCCATGTCGATCATGGTCTGGTTGAGGCCCTTGGCGTGCATCTCCAGTTCGATAGTGCGGCCGATGGCGGGGAAGGCGTCGAACACGGTCTGCCAGAAATCGTAGGAGCCTTCGGGAATGCCGCTTTCGCCATGGATACGCAGGGTGACGCCGGTGATCTCCGGATTGCCTTTCAGGATCATCGCCAGCGCGTCGCGGCAATAGGCGGCGTGGTTCGCCGGCGTCAGCCCGGCGATGCGATGGTCGGCCCTGGGGCTGTCGGTCCAGGCATAGGCATGGGTCCAGATGCCGAGCTGGAAATTGAGGCCGCGCCTGGCCGTTTCCTGGGCGATGAAGCGCAGGGCGTCCCAGTTCTTCTCCCGCTCGCCCGCGGCCAGCGGCGGCTCGACCCGCACATCGTCATAGCCGGGCACGCTGACCAGATAGGGATAGGGAAAATGCAGATAGTCGCCGGTGACGCCGGTGGGAAAGTCATAGGCCAGGCCCAGCGTCAGGGCGAAGCGGTTGAAGCGGCAGGCCGCCAGCAGGTCGAGATAGGCGCGCCAGAAATCGCGGTCCCAGAGCCAGGGCTTGTCATGGCCTTCGTCGCTGAAGATGCGGGCGATGCTGCGGATACGGGTGGCGGGGGCGGCGCTTTCCAGCCGCACGACATTGAGGGCGGCTCTGGGATCGCTGCCGAACGTCACCCGCTCCGCCAGTTCCAGCAGGGCATAGACAAAGCCGCGCGGGTCGGCGGCGCTGACGGTGATGCCGCCGCCGGCAGGGGACAGGCGAAAGCCTTCGGCGGGCAGGGCAGGATCGCTCTTGAGCGCAATCGCCAGGCCGCCAGCGGTGCGGCTCACTTTCGCGCCCTTGGCGATCAGCGCCTTTTCCAGCGCGCCGGCCGCCCATTGCGCCGGCGCCGACATCGCCGCCTGGTCGGCGGGCGGCGTCAGGATCGCCACCTGCAGCACCGTCTGCGCCCCGGCCCCGCCAGCCAGCCCCAGCATGGGGGCCGCGCCCGCCGCCTTGAGAAGATCGCGCCGCCCCTTGCTGAAACCCGCCATTTCACTCTCCTTATTTGGGTCGCGCGGCCGGTCGCAAAACCGCTTCGCGCTTTTTCTGGCCGTCGCTCCCGGGGCCGCCGGAATTGCCCAACCGCAATTGTCGGACATGTGTTATGAGGCGTGTTCTAACAGCATTTCAGCCCGCCGGGCAGGGCGGTTGCGCCATCTTTCATGCTGGCTATTGTGCCGCCGGATCAGGGGTTTTGCATGACCGCCGCCCGCCTGGACGGAGAGTTCGATTACATCATCGTGGGCGGCGGCTCGGCCGGCTCGGTGCTGGCCAACCGGCTTTCAGCCGATCCGAAGACGCGCGTGCTGCTGCTGGAAGCGGGCGGCGAGGCCGACTGGATCTGGTTTCATATTCCGGTCGGCTATCTTTTCCTGATCGGCAATCCCCGCTCCGACTGGATGCTGGAGACGGTGGCGGAAAAGGGCCTCAATGGCCGCGTCCTGAATTATCCGCGCGGGCGGGCGCTGGGCGGCTCCTCCGCCATCAACGCCATGCTGGCCATTCGCGGCCAGGCGGCGGATTACGACCATTGGCGGCAGCTGGGCCTGACGGGATGGGGCTGGAACGATGTGCTGCCGCTGTTCCGCCAGCTGGACAACAGCTTCCTGGGCGACAGCGAACATCACAGCACATCGGGCGAATTGCGCGTCGCCGCGCCGCGCGCCCGCTGGGACATTCTCGATGCCGTCGCCGATGCGGCGGAGGAGATGGGCATTCCCAGGACGGCCGACTTCAATACCGGCGACAATGAAGGCGTCAGCTATTTCCATGTCAACCAGAAGAATGGACGGCGCTGGAGCGCGGCGCGGGCCTTTCTCGATCCGGTGCGGCTGCGGCGCAATCTGCGCATCGAGACCGGCGCGCTGACCGAGCGGCTGGTGTTCGAAGGCCGCCGCGCCGCCGGCGTGCGCTTCTGGCAGGAAGGACGGCTGGTGGAGGCGCGGGCCAAGGGCGAGGTCATCCTTTCGGCCGGCGCCATCGGTTCGGTGGAAATCCTGCAGCGGTCCGGCATCGGGCCGGGGGCGTGGCTTTCCGATCTTGGCATTCCGGTATTCCACGCCCTGGAAGGCGTCGGCCGCAACCTGCAGGATCACCTGCAACTGCGCGCCATGTTCCGCGTCAGCGGTGCGAAAACGCTGAACCAGACCTATTACAATCCGCTGGCGCGGGCCTGGATGGGACTGGAATACGCCTTGGCTCGGCGCGGGCCGATGAGCATGGCGGCTTCGACCATGGGCATCTTCACCCGTTCCGATCCGTCGCAGCCGCGCGCCAATATCCAGTTCCACATCCAGCCCCTGTCGCTGGACCGCTTCGGCACCCCGCTGCACCGTTTCCCCGCCATCACCGTCAGCCCCTGCAATCTGCGTCCCACGTCGCGCGGCGAAGTGCGGCTGCGCGATGGCGATGTGCATTCCAAGCCCGTCATCGCGCCCAACTATCTTTCCACCGAGGAAGACCGCCGTGTCGCCGCCGACGCCTTGCGCGTCACCCGCCGCCTGATGCGCCAGCCGGCGCTGGCCCGCTACCAGCCGGAGGAATTCCGCCCCGGCCCCGGCGTGGGCGACGGCACGGATGAACTGGCGCACGCCGCGGGCGATATCGGCAGCACCATTTTCCATCCCGCCGGCACGGCGAAAATGGGCCTTGCCAGCGACCCGGCGGCCGTGGTGGATGAACGTCTGCGCCTGCATGGTTTGGAGGCCCTGCGGGTCATTGACGCCTCGGTGATGCCGACCATCACCTCCGGCAACACCAACACCCCCACCATCATGATCGCGCAGAAGGGCGCAGGTCTGGTGCTGGAGGATTCCAGAAGCTGATTTCCCAGGCCCCATTCCAAGGAGAACACCATGACCAGCCGCATCACCCTCGACCAGGCCAACACCATCATCGCCGCCGCCTTCGCCAAGGGCAAAGAGCTGAACCTCAAGCCGCTCAGCGTGGTGGTGGTGGACGCGGGCGGCCATGTCCAGGCCTTCCAGCGGGCGGATGGCGCCTCCTCGATGCGGCTGGGCATCGCGCTGGGCAAGGCGGCCGGCGCGCTGGCGCTGGGCGTCTCCTCGCGCAAGATCGGCGAGATGGCGGTGGAGCGCCCCGCCTTTGTCACCGCCATTTCCGGCATTCCGCCGCATGGCCTGGTGCCGGCCGCCGGCGGCGTCATCGTCAAGGGCGAGGGCGGCTTCGCCATCGGCGCGGTGGGCGTCACCGGCGACACCTCGGACAATGACGAAATCTGCACCCTGGCGGGCATCGCCGCCGCCGGGCTGACGGCGGCCTAGTGAGCGCCGAAGAACAACTCGAAAAACGCTATGGCGCGCCCCTGCCGGATATCGGGCCGCCGCCGGGCGTGTGGAACGACACGCTGGACTTGCTGCTGTCGCACCGCTCGGTGCGGCATTACACCAACGATCCGCTGCCGGAGGGCGCGCTGGAAGCGGCGCTGGCGGCGGCGCAATCGGCCTCGACCTCCTCGACCCTGCAATTGTGGAGCGTGATCGCGGTCGAGGATGAAGGCCGCAAGCAGCGGCTTTCGGTTCATGCCGGAAACCAGGCGCATGTCGCCAGGGCGCCGCTGCTGCTGGTCTGGCTGGCCGATCTGGCGCGGCTGCGCCGGCTTGGCGACGAGCTCGGTGTCGTCACCGGGGGCATCGACTATTTCGAAGCCTTCCTGCTGGCGGCGGTGGACGCAGGCCTGGCGGCGCAGAACGCCATGCTGGCCTTCGAGTCGCTGGGGCTGGGCGGCTGCTATATCGGCGGCCTGCGCAACAAGCCGGCAGAAGTCGCCGCCGAACTGCGCCTGCCGCCGCTCACCTTCGCCCTGTTCGGCATGACGGTGGGCGTGCCCGATCCGGCCCGCCCGGCGCAGGTCAAGCCGCGCCTGCCGCAGGAGGTGGTGCTGATGCGCGAGCAGTATGTGTGGAATGACGATCAGCGCGCCGCCATCGCCGCCTATGACCGGCGGCTGCGCGTCTTCCAGCGCGCCACGGCGATGAAGGAACAGGACTGGACGACGCAGGCGACCCGCCGCCTGGGCGACGCCAGGGCGCTTACCGGCCGCGACATCCTGCGGGAGTATCTCGACGGGGTGGGATTCAAGCTGCGCTAGCGCCGTGGTCGAATGTCCGCTTCTGACCCAAAGCGGACATTGGCAAAATAGGTTAGCTTGGATAGACCGAGCCGGGGGGCCCGAATGTCCGATCTGATCGAACCGCCAGCGCCCAAGGTCCATGCCCGCGATCTTCCCGCCTGGCGGCTGCTGTTCGAGATGGGCCGCAGTAGCATAGGCGTCTGGTCGGACCGCGTATTCGATCAGCTTTACCCGCGGGGCCGGGCCTTCGGCCTCAACACAATTCTGGTCAACGACCCGGAAGGTGTCCGCCACGTCCTTACCGCACCGCCGGGATGTTACCGCCGGCCGGTCGCCTTCGCCCGGCTGATACGTCCACTTGGCGGGACGGGCCTGCTGCTGGCGGAAGGCGATACGTGGCGCCGGCAGAGGCGGCAGATGGCGCCATTGTTCACGCCCGGGAATCTCGGCGCGCTGCTGCCCCATTTCATCCTGGCCTCCCAGACGATGGCCGGGCGGCTCGGGGTGTCGCGGAGGGCCAACCTTTCGCGGACGTTTCACGAGGCCGCCCTGGACGCGGTGTTGCGGGCTCTGTTTTCAACGCCTGCGAGTGATGGATCGGGCCAGTTCGCGGGACTGGTACGGGTCTATATCCAAGGCCCGGGACGGCCCTCCGTGTTCGACAGTTTTGCGCAACGCGAGGAGGATTTTGCCTTCGCATCCGGTTCACGGCGTCGCTTCGCCGCCAGACGAGAGAACGCGTTGAAGGCCCTGATCGCGGCACGCCGCCAGGCGCTCCTGTCGAGCGGCCCATCGGATCTTCTGAACCTGTTGCTGGAAACCCGTGACAGCGAAACGGGAGAACCTTTGTCCGATACCGAGATCGCGGACCAAGCAGCCACCTTTCTGTTTGCCGGATTCGAGACAACGTCACGCCTGCTGTTCTGGGCGTCCTACCTTCTGGCCCTGGACCAGGGCGAGCAGGCGCGGCTGCGGCAGGAAGTGGACGCTTTTCCCCCGGACCGGGTGCAAGGCCTGGACGACCTTCGTCACTGGCCGGCCCTGCGCCGGACCCTGCTGGAGGCCCTGCGTCTCTATCCACCCGCACCCAACCTGCCGCGCCTGGCGATGGAGGACGATGTTATCTGCGATGAGCGGGTCACGCGCGGAACGCAGGTTTGGATCAGCCCCTGGGTGCTCCACCGTCATCGCCACTTCTGGACCCATCCGACCGCGTTCATGCCAGGACGCTTCAAGGATGAACCATCGCCCTGGACTGGAACGGGCGCCTTTATCCCGTTCGGCGGCGGTCCTCGAATTTGCATCGGCGCGGGATTCGCCATGGCAGAGGCGCAAATCATGCTGGCACGGCTGATTTACAGCTTTGCTTTTTCGCTTGAGAATGATCGGCCCGTTTTTCCCAAAGCCTCGATTACTATCGCGCCGCATGTCGAGCCCTGGTTCCGAATTGAACCACGGCGCTGACCTTGGTATCGGCGAATGACCGCTATTGGCGCAAAGCGGACATAGCCGGGGCAGGAACGATCCCACGCTCTCGCGGGCCGCGGTGAACTCGGTCCCGAGATGGACTGCCGCCCGAGCCAGAAAGTAACGGAGGCAATACGGGGAGCAGGTCACGCTTTCTCTGGTTGCTAGCGGGGCTCCGCCCAATCCAACGAATTCATGCCCGTCTTTCCGAGGCTCTTGGCGTGCGCGGTGCGCAAATGAGTAGACCCATCATCCACCGTGACGACCGGGTCATCGCTGAGCCGCGTCACATGCCGATAAACGTCGATGGCTTCTCGCTGCCGGCCGGTATTTCCTAGGACGAAAGCGAGATTGAGAAGAAGCGTCGCATCGTCGGGTTTTTGCGCGAGTTCCTGGCGGAGCAGAGCCTCGGCTTCGAACCAGTGGCCGCCCTCGATAGCCCGATATGCCCCATTGCCTTCGGAGGGCGAGGCTGCGAACGCAGGCACACACATCAAGCCTGCCGCAACGGAGCAAGACATCAGAATCTTTTTCATCGGCGCCTTTCAAAATGGATCGTTGAAAGGACCATCTGCTCTCGGACTTGCTGCAGCAATGGCGATTGACACTTTTATGTCTGTTTTTTGAATAACGGAAATTTAATCAATTTGATATGCTGATGTGACTGGAGTTTTCAACATCAGCAAAGGGCGTCGTCTCAGAAACTGTCATAATCCATATTTGCACGGGGTCGACGAGCAGGCCGCTGTGGCAGGACTCATGGGTTTTGTCGGAATGAGGGATCGGCCCGCGCGGACACCAAGGGACCGTGTTGCGGGTCCGCGTGATCACAGGCGTGAATGAGAAAATCTGTGTTCTCGAATGACCGCTTTTGGCGCAAAGCGGACATTGCGCAGGTTGCCCATGCTTCGTCCCTCGACTGGCTCGGGATGAGGGGCTCAGCATGAGGATTCTGTTTTATTCCTCACCCTGAGCTTGTCGAAGGGTGAGGGCTTCCACCCCTCTCACGGATTCAATCCCCGCATGTCCCGCAGCGCCTGGCGCAAGCTCCAGGTGCGCGGGGTATGGCCGCTGAGCTCGACGCCGTCCGAAGGCAGAAAGCGCCGGTTCCAGAAAAAGGCGGCGAACGAGACGCCGCAGACCAGGATCCAGGCCACCGAGAAATCCGGCAGGGTCGGCACGGCATGGTGGCGCAGCGCCATCGCGCCCTCCAATCCCATGGCGCCGACGCAGATTCCGACCGAAAGCATCAGCTGCTGGAAGGTGGTGTAGAAGCTGGTGGCCACCGCCAGCCGCTCCGGCGGGATGCGGTCATAGGCGACGGTGTTGTAGGCGGTGAACTGGAAGGACATGAAGAAGCCGCAGGCCACCAGCACGGCGAAGATCAGCGGCAGCGGCCAGCCGGGGCGGAACAGGGCGCAAAGGCCATACAGTCCGCAGGCGATGAAGCCGCCCACCATCAGGCTGTCGCGAAAGCCGTAGCGGCGCAGGACATGCGGCGCCACCGATTTCATCAGCAGCGAGCCCAGCGCCGTCGCCAGGGTGATCAGGCCGCTTTGCGCCGCCGTCAGGCCGAAGCCCAGCTGCATCATCAGCGGCAGCAGGAAAGGCTGCGCCCCCTGGGTGATGCGGGTGATCGAGCCGGCCAGCAGCGAGGTGCGGAAGGAATCCACCTGCATCAGGCGCGGATCGAGGATCGGCTCGGCCACGCTGCGGGCATGGCGCAGATAGAGCCAGCCCATCGCCAGTCCGAAACCGATCAGCCATGCGGCGGCTTCGCGCTGGCCGGGATGGCTGGCCATCTCCAGCCCGAACAGCAGCGTGCCCAGCGACAGGGCGGACAGCGCCATGCCGCGCAGGTCGAAGGGCGCTTTCCGCTCGCCCGGCATGGGCTCGAAATAGCGCGTCACCAGCGCCGCGGCGATCAGCCCGACCGGCAGGTTGAGGAAGAAGATCCAGCGCCAGTTGAGGAAGGTGACGATCAGGCCGCCCACCGGCGGCCCGGCGATGGGGCCCAGCAGCGCCGGCACCAGCAGCCAGGACAGGGCGGCGACCATGTCGCGCTTCTCGACATTGCGGAACAGCAGCAGCCGCGCCACCGGGATCATCATCGCCCCGCCCATGCCCTGCAGGAAGCGCGCCGCCGCCAGCACCGGCACATTGGGCGCCATGGCGCAGAGCAGCGAGGTGGCGGTGAAGAACAGGATGGCGCCGCGGAACAGGGTGCGCCCGCCCAGCCGGTCGGCCAGCCAGCCGCTGGCGGGAATGAAGATCGCCAGGCTGATGAGATAGGAGGTCAGCGCCACCGAGAGGCTGGGGGCGCTGACGCCGAGGTCGCGCGCCATGCCGGGCAGGGCGGTGGCCAGGATGGTGCCGTCCATCTGCTCCATGAAGACGGCGGCGCCGACCACCAGCGCGATGGTGCGGAAATGGTGGCGGTCGCCGGTGCGAGTCATGGGCCTTTATACCGGAGAGGCTTTGCCGGAGGAACGCGGGTTCAGCGCCCCGGCCTTGCGCCATGCCGCCTGCCCGCCGGGACCGCGGGCCGCCGCCTAGCCGTGCGCCGCCAGCGGCGGCCGCCGCATGGGCTGGCGCCATTCGTTCAGCACCAGCAGCAGGGTGATGAAATCGAGCAGGGCGAAACCCAGCACCCAGTTCGACCAATGGTCGGCCAGGTGCCAGCTCATGAAGCCGATGAAGCCCAGCAGGATCGCGGTGGCGACCGGGAAGATCCAGCGCCCGCCGCCGCGCAGCAGCACCAGGGCCAGCGCCAGCTTGAGCACGCCATGGATCACCAGATAGGCGACGATGAAGCTGATCGAGGAATGCAGCAGATTGTTGGCGCCGCTGCGGAACAGCTCGATGAAATGATGGTTGCCCGGCTCTTCCAGCAGTTCGGGCGCGCTGACATGCAGCAGAAAGGCGTACCAGCGCGATGGCCCGCTCGCCCAGATGATCAGGCCCAGCAGGGTCTCGATGCCGCCATCGATGCCCTTGAAGGCGATGGTGATGATATAGGCCAAATGGGCCAGGATGTTGATTTCACCCCTGGACGGGGCGTGGAAGGATCGCATGGCCTTCGCATGACATTGCGCGCGCGTTAATTCAACCCCCATGAAGGGCTTGTGCTGCGCTGCATCAATCCGGGAAATCCCTCAGGCGACGCGCGTCCCGCCATCCGCTTGCGCCCGCCGCCGCCAGGGTTCGGCCACGGGCATGCTTTCCTCGAAAACCGTGGTGAGAGCAGCCGCGCTTCCCCGCTCATCCGCATGGCGCCGGCATTGCCGGCCATGCCGGACGAAGAGATGTGCCTCGCGCATCACAGCCTCCTTCTCGCCGCGTTCCAGGGGCATTGCGCTCGGCCATGGTGACCGATCAGGGACTCATCGAAGTTCCATGCAACCCCCACCGCCGCGGTTGCATCCGGCGCAACCGCGGCGGCATTGCCGATGCGCCTACTGCCAGTCGCGTTCGATATTGTAATAGTCGTAGGACTTCTCGCGGACGCCGCCCAGCGAGCCGTCATGCCTGGTGAGATCCTTCAGATCGTAGGCCGGCGCCTTCTGCAGCACGTCCTTGTTCATCGCCACGACATAGCCGCCCTTGGCCTTGTCATAGTCCAGCATGGACCAGGGCACGGGATGATACTTCTCGCCCATCCCCAGAAAGCCGCCGAAGCCCAGCGCCGCGAACATGATCTGGTTGGACTGCTTGTCCAGCACGATATCTTCCACCGTGCCGATGCGTTCGCCCTGGCCGTTGTAGACGGCGGTGCCTTTCACTTTCGAAGCCAGGATCGCGCTGGTATGGCCGCTGCTTGTCGTCATGTTTGTCTTCCCATGGGTTGCGTATCGCGGTAACCCCGGCGCGCGGATTCCGTTGCCGGAACCTTGAGCAAAATCAAACATCAAGGCTTTTGGCGCGCCCCGCGCTGGACCGCGGCATTGCCAGGGGCTTTAGTGACGGCGGAACTTCCTTTCCGGACGCCATGGCGCTGACCTCACCCACCATAGAAGCCCGGCGCGGCCAGATGTTCCCCACGCTGTCCGCGGCGGACATGGGGCGGCTGGCGCGCTTCGGCACGGTGCGCGCCTGGCCGAAGGGCGCCTGCATCGTCAAGGCGGGCGAGCAGGGGCCGGGCCTGGTGCTCCTGCGCCGGGGCCGCATCCGCGTCAGCCAGGGCGACGGGGCGGGCGCCCGGCAAACCATCATCGATCACGGCCCCGGCGAGTTCCTGGGCGAACTGGCGCAATTGTCCGACCGCCCCGCTCTGGTCGATGCCGAGGCGGTGGAGGCGGTCGAGGCCCTGGTGCTGCCGGGCAAGGCGCTGCGCGATGTGCTGGTGCAGGAGGCCGAGCTGGGCGAGCGGCTGATGCGCGCCCTGATCCTGCGCCGCGTCGGCCTGCTGGAATCGGGCGTCGCCGGCCCTGTCATCATCGGCCCCGCCGGCCATGCCGATGTCCTGCGGCTGGACAATTTCCTGCGCCGCAACGGCTATCCGCACCGGGTGCTGGATTCGGCCACGGACGGCTGCGCCGCCACCCTGGTGGCGCGCTTCCAGGTGGCGCCGGAGCAGTTGCCCATCGTGCTCTGCCTGGGCGGGCAGTTGCTGCGCAATCCGGGCGAGCGCGAACTGGCGCGCTGCATCGGTATGGTGCGGGAAATCGATTCCGAAAAAATCTATGACACGGTGATCGTCGGCGCCGGGCCGGCGGGCCTGGCCTGCGCCGTCTATGCCGCCTCCGAAGGGCTTTCCACCCTGGTGCTGGATTGCCGCAGCTTCGGCGGCCAGGCCGGAGCCTCGGCCCGCATCGAGAATTATCTCGGCTTTCCCACCGGCATCACCGGCATGGCGCTGATGGCGCGGGCCTATAACCAGGCGCAGAAATTCGGCGCCGAAATCGCCATTCCCGACCAGGCGGCGAAGCTGGAAGCCGATGGGACATGTTTTCGCCTGCATCTGGGCGATGGCGAGATGGCGCGGGCGCGCACGCTGGTCCTGGCCTCCGGCGCGCGCTATCGCCGCCTGCCGATTCCCGACCTGGGCGACTATGAAGGCTCTTGCGTGCATTACTGGGCCTCGCCGATCGAGACCCAGCTTTGCGACGGCCAGGACGTGGCGCTGTGCGGCGCGGGCAATTCGGCCGGCCAGGCGACGGTGTTCCTGGCGGGCAAGGCGAAGAAGGTCTGGATGATCGTGCGCGGCGCCAGCCTGGAAGCCACCATGTCGCAATATCTGGTGGAGCGCATTCGCGCCCTGCCGAATGTCGAGGTGCTGCTGCGCAGCGAAATCTGCGGGCTGGAAGGCGCGGAGGGCACGCTGCGGCGGGTGCGCGTCAAAAATCGCGACACGGGCGCGGAGGAAAGCTGCGACATCGGCCATGTCTTCTCCTTCATCGGCGCCGATCCCAACACCGACTGGCTGGCCGATGCCGGGGTCAAGCTGGACGGCAAGGGCTTTGTCATCACCGGGGAAGAGGGCCGCCATCCGCTGGAGACCTGCCGCGACGGGGTTTTCGCCGTGGGCGATGTCCGGTCCGGTTCGGTCAAGCGCGTGGCGGCGGCGGTGGGCGAAGGCTCCACCGTGGTCTCGGCCCTTCATGCCTGGCTGGCGAAGCGCGAGCAGGTGGCGGAGGCGGCGCAGTGAGTGAAGATGTCTGCACCCATCTCGGCACCATGCGCAAGGTCACGCCTTCCGCGCGCGGCTGCGAGGAATGCCTCAAGCTGGGCTGGGAATGGTTTCATCTGCGGGTCTGCCGCGCTTGCGGCCATGTCGGCTGCTGCGACCAGTCGCGCGGCAAGCATGCCACCAGGCATTTCCACCACACCAAGCACCCGATCATCGAGGGCTATGACCCGCCGGAAGGCTGGGGCTGGTGCTATGTCGATGAGGTGATGTTCGATCTGGGCGACGACACCACGCAACAGGCCGGCCCGATTCCGCGTTACTACTGACCCGCCATTTCGAACAAGGACATTGCAGATGGAAAAGATCGCCGAAGGCTTCGATGTTTTCGTCCATGACGGCGAAAAGTCATTCGGCGCGGTGCGCCAGGTGCTGAAGCATGAAATTATCGTCTATGTCGAGAATGGCGGCGATTTCGAAGTGCCGCTCACCGCCGTCAAGGATGTCCATGATGAGAAGGTGGTGCTGGATTCCGGCAAGCTGGATGCGAAGCTGAAGGACGCCATCCGCCGCGCCCATAGCGGCGAAGACCCGCGGATTCCCTAGCGCCCAATCCTGCTATTTTTTCGCCACGCCCGCCAGCCAATCGGTGAACGGCGCCCGCCACAATGCGACAGTGCCGGCGGTGCCATGGCCGCGGGTCTCGCTGCTGGCCGGGATCAGGTAGTAGCGCGCGTTCTTCAGCCGCTTTATCGCCGCCTCCGTGGTGCCCAGTTCGGGCGGATTGCGCTCGTCATCGGCGGAATTGACCGCCAGCACCGCCGCCGTGATGTTGCCCAGGAGCGGCGCCGGATCGTAGTCGCGCGCCGCGTCCAACTGCCAGATCGCGTCATTGGCGTCGCCGCTGTCCGGCCGCGCCAGCATGTCATCGATGGTCTTGTCGGCGGCGGCATGTGTGCCGGCGCGGGCCTGCCAGCCCAGATTGCCGCCGCTGGTGCCGATGCTGAAAAAGGCGTTGGCGTATTTCATCGATGGCGGCGGGGCGGTGTAGTCGCCGCCCTTGTAGGTCGGATCGGCCTGGATGGTCTCGATCACCAGCTTGCGCATCATCCAGTTGCGCGCCGCCATGGCGGCGGGCTGGCTCGCCAGCGGCACGATGCCATCCATCATGGCGGGATATTTCACCCCCCAGGTCCAGGTCTCCATGCCGCCCATGGAATTGCCGATCACCAGGCGCAGATGCTTCACGCCCAATCCTTCGGTGAGCAGGCGGTATTGCGCCGCCACCATGTCGTCGTAGTCGTAGCGGGGAAATTTCGCCTTCATCCCGTCCGACGGCTTGGAGGAGCGGCCATGGCCGATGGCGTCGGGCAGGATGATGAAATGCGTCGCCGCGTCCAGCGGGGCGCCGGCGGCGAACAGCGGGGCAAAGCCGCCGATCATGCCGGCGCCGGTGCCGCCGGTGCCGTGCAGGATCAGCACCGCTTCGCCGGCGGGATTGCCCAGCACGGTGTAATGCTGGCGCAGTTCCGGCAGCGTCTCGCCGCCATGGAAGCGGAAATCGCGCAGCACGAAATCGCCGGCGCGTTGCCCGGGCAGGGCGGGCTGGGCCGCCGCCGGCATCACCGCCATGGCGGCGATCAGGGTCAGACCGAGCGACAGGCAGGACAGGGCTTTCGCCGGGATCATGGTCCTCTCCCTTGCGCGTTTTTTGTGGTAACAGGCGCCCGCGCGGAACCTTTTGCCGCCCTGCCTACTCTGCAATAGCGCAGCAGAGGGGGCAATCGCCCGCCCGGAGATTTCATGACCATCGACCCCGCCGCCGGAACGCTGATACCGCCCGCCGAAAAGCTGGATGTGGCGGCGCTGCTGCGCGCCTATTTCGACCGCAAGCCCGATCCTTCCATCCCCGCCCAGCGCGTCAGCTTCGGCACCTCCGGCCATCGCGGCTCGGCCTTCGACACCAGCTTCAATGAAGACCATATCCTGGCCACCACCGAGGCCATCTGCCGCTACCGCAAGGGCGCCGGGATCGACGGCCCGCTTTTCATCGGCCGCGACAGCCATGCCCTGTCCGAGCCGGCCTTCCACACCGCGCTGGAAGTGCTGGCCGCCCATGGCGTCAGCGTGCTGGCCGACGCCGCCAATGGCTTCACGCCCACGCCCGCCGTCAGCCGCGCCATCATCGCCCACAACCAGGGCCGCGAGACGGGCCCCAATTCAGGTTTGGCCGACGGCATCATCATCACCCCGTCGCACAATCCGCCGCGGGACGGCGGCTTCAAATACAATCCGCCCCATGGCGGCCCGGCGGGATCGCAGATCACCTCGGCGGTGGAGAAGCAGGCCAACGCCCTGCTGGAAGCCAAGCTGCAGGGCGTGGCGCGCGCGGCGGCGAAAACCATGCCCTTCGATTTCATCGGCGGCTATGTCGAAGCCCTGGCCGGCATCCTGGACATGGACGCCCTGCGCGGCGTCAAGATCGGCGTCGATCCCCTGGGCGGCGCGGCGGTCGGCTACTGGCAGCCCATCGCCGAGCGTTATCGCCTCAACCTCACCGTCACCGACGCCACCATCGATCCCAGCTTCGCCACCGTGCCGCGCGACTGGGACGGCAAGATCCGCATGGACTGTTCCTCGCCCTGGCCGATGAAGCGGCTGCTGGCGAAAGCCGCCGCCTTCGACATCGCCTTCGCCAATGACACCGATGCCGACCGCCACGGCATTGTCGACGCCAACGGCCTGATGCCGCCCAATGACTATCTGGCGGCGAGTGCCTATTATCTCGGGCAAAGCCGCGCGGTGTTCAAAGGCAGGAAGATCGGCAAGACCATCGTTTCCTCCAGCATGATCGACCGCGTCGCCGGCTTGCTGGGCACCGAAGTCTATGAGGTGCCGGTGGGCTTCAAATGGTTCGTCGATCCGCTGAAGGCGGGCGCGGTCTTCTTCGCCGGCGAGGAAAGCGCCGGCTCCAGCTATCTGATGCGGGACGGCGCGGTCTGGACCACCGACAAGGACGGGCTGATCGCAGGCCTGCTCGCCGCCGAGATGACGGCGAAGCTGGCCAGGACGCCGTCGCAGCTCTATGCCGCTATCACCGCGCAGGTGGGCCGCAGCTTCTATGCCCGCAGCGACTATCCCGCCCCGGCGGCGCTGCGCAGGAAAATCGCGGCGCTGTCGCCGGACGCCGTCACAGCCAGGGACCTGGCGGGCAGCCCCATCACGGCCAGGCTCGGCAACGCCCCCGGCAACGGCGCCGCCATCGGCGGCCTCAAGCTGGAAAGCGCGCAGGGCTGGATCGCCCTGCGCCCCTCCGGCACCGAGGACATTTACAAGATTTATGCGGAGAGTTTCGTCAGCCCGGCCCATCTTGAGGCGCTGCAGGCGGCGGGCCGGAATCTGGCCGAAGCGGCCTAAGCGGCGAAAACCTTTGCGCTTTTTGCCGGCCCTGGGGCCGCCGGAACCCCGAAAAACCCGGGAAAAGCCTTTCCCCAAAAGGGTTTGCCCAGGCTTGGGATCGCCCGCACATTGCCCCTATATTGTCGGACCAAGGCGCCGCAAGACGCCGCGCACGGGACGGACGACGTGAAGCCCATCGCCAGCCTTTTCGCCCTGGTTCTGCTGAGCGCCAGCACGGCCGCCGCTATGGCGGCTGACGCCGTGCCCGCCGCCCGTCTCGCCGGCATGCGCCGCCTCACCGAAAGCGAATACCGCAATTCCATCGCCGATATTTTCGGCCCCGCCATCCAGGTGCAGGGCCGCTTCGAGCCCGACCGCCGCATCGGCGGGCTGCTTTCCGCGTCCAGCGCCATCCTGTCCATCAGCCCGGCCGGTTTTCAGGCCTATGCCCAGATGGCCGACGGCATCGCCGGACAGGTGACCGACGCCAAACATCGCGCCGCGTCGATCGCCTGCAGGCCCGCCGATGGACACGCCGCCGACGATGCCTGCACCGGGCAGGTGGTGGCGCAATACGGCCTGATGCTGTTCCGCCGCCCGCTCACCGCCGAGGAAAGCGCCGCGCGCATCGCGCTGGCGCATGACATCGCGGGCAAGACCGGCGATTTCTATGCCGGGCTGCGCTATGCCCTGGCCTCGCTGATGGCGGCGCCGGATTTCCTTTTCCGCACCGAATATGCCGTGCCCGAGGCCGACGGCAAGAGCTGGACGCTCGATGCCTACAGCCGCGCCAGCCGCCTCAGCTATCTGTTGTGGGATTCCACCCCCGACGCCGCGCTGCTCAAGGCCGCCGCCGCCGGCGACCTGGGCAAGCCCGAGGGCGTGGCGCAGCAAACCGAACGGTTGATGGCCAGTGCGCGCCTGCAAGCCGGGATGCGCGCCTTCTATGCCGATTTCCTGGAACTGGACACGCAGGTGTCGAAGGACCCGTCCTTCTATCCCAAATACAGCGACGCCATCGCCGCCTCGGCGCGGGAAGAAACGCTGCACACCATGGTGGACCTGACGCTGACGCGGGCCGAGGATCTGCGCGACCTGCTCACCACCCGCAAGACCTACATCAATCGCCCGCTGGCGGCGGTCTATGGCGTGCCCTACAATTTCGACAGCGACTGGGTGCCGTATGAATTCAGCGCCGATTCGGGCCGCAGCGGCATCCTCACCCAGGTCACCTTCCTCAGCCTGTTCTCCCATCCCAACCGCTCCTCGCCGACCAAGCGCGGCGTGGCGCTGCTGGACATCTTCATGTGCCAGCCGACGCCGCAGCCGCCGGCCAATGTCGATTTCTCCATCGTCAACGACATCGGCAATCCCAGCCTGAAGACGGTGCGCCAGCGGCTGCTGGCCCACGCCACCAATCCCACCTGCGCCGCCTGCCATACCCGCAGCGATCCCATCGGCCTGGCGCTGGAGAATTTCGACAGCATCGGCCAGTACCGCACCGCCGAGAATGGCGATCCCATCGACGCGTCTTCCAGCCTGCAGGGCAAGTCCTTCACCGGGGCGCAAGGCCTGGGCCAGGCGCTGCACGACAATCCCAACTTCCCCGCCTGCTTCGCCCGCAAGCTGTTCGCCTATGGCACCGGCGGCAACGCCAATCTGGTGACGCCGCCGATCTATCGCGGCTTCGTCACCGCTTTCGAGGGCAGCGGCTATCGCGTCCCGGCGCTGCTCAAGGCGCTGACCGTCAATCCGCAATTCTTCAGCGCGCCGCCGCCGCCCGCGATTGCGGCCAAGACGGCGCTGAACGGGAAATGAGGAAGGCATGAAACTTCACCGCCGCATGCTGCTTCGCGGCCTGTTCCAGGGCTCCGCTGTCGCCATGGCGCTGCCGCTGCTGGACTGCTTCCTGGACGGCAACGGCACGGCGCTGGCCGATGGCCGCCCGATTCCCACCCGCTTCGGCACCTTCTTCTGGGGCTGCGGCCTGACCCGGCAGTTGTTCCTGCCCAGGAGCACCGGCGCCAACTATGAAGACATGCCGCAACTGGCGGCCCTCAAGCCCTACAAGGGCAAGCTGAACCTGCTCAGCGGCTATCGCGCCTATGTCGATTCCCGCGCCAATATCCAGCACTGGAGCGGCAACGCCGCCATCGCCACGGGCATCGCCCCCAGCGGCGACGGCCAGTTCGACGCCCCCACCCTCGACCAGATCATCGCCACGCAGATCGGCAAGGGCAGCCGCTTCCGCTCCATCGAGATCGCCTGCTCCGGCAACAAACGCGAAAGCTATTCCAGCACCACCGGCGGCGCGAATGTGAATCCGCCCGAGGTTTCCCCCACCGGCCTCTATACCCGCCTGTTCGGCGCCGGTTTCCAGGACGGCAAGGGCGACTTCAAGCCCGATCCCAACATCCTCTTGCAGCAGAGCGTGCTGTCGGTGGTGGCCGGCGACCGCCAGCGCCTGATGGCCAGCGCGGGCGCGGCGGACAAGGCAAGGCTGGACCAGTATTTCAGTTCGGTGCGCGAGCTGGAAAACACCATGGCGGTCGAGCTGCAGAAGCCGGAGATCGTCGCCGAGGTCGCCATTCCGGGCATGCCCGAAGAGATGACGGTGAACAAGTCGGTGCCGGTGCTGCTCAAGACCGTGCCGGTGTTCTCCAGGCTGCTGGCCATCGGCCTGGCCACCAACCAGACCCGCATCTTCAACATGGCGCTGACCGAGCCGGCCAACACCATGTTCATGCCGGGCGACAGCCATGTCTTCCACCAGGCCACGCATGAGGAGCCGGTCGATCCGGCGCTGGGCTACCAGCCGGTGACATCGACCTTCAGCACGCGTTCGATGGAATGTTTCGCCGAACTGGTGGCGGCGCTGGATGCGATCCGGGAAGGCGATGGCACCGTGCTCGATCATTCCCTGGTGCTGGCCTATACCGACACCTCCAACGCCAAGCTGCACGCCATTGACGGCATTCCCATGTTCACGGCCGGTTCGGCGAACGGCAAGGTCAGGACGGGCCTGCACATCGCCGGCAACAGCGAGACGGTGAGCCGGGTCGGCCTGACCCTGCAGCAGGCGATGGGCTTGGGCGTGGATCACTGGGGCGCGGAATCCAACCTGACCAGCAAGCCGATTTCCGAATTGCTGGCGTGATGCGAAAGCTTCTGCGCATCGCGCTGCTGACGGGACTTCCGGCTGCCGCGTTCGCCCAAACCGCCCCCAAGCCGGACGTGGGCCCCGCCGCGCCCGCCCCCGGCGTCTTCGCCATGACGAAGAAAGGCGCGGCCCTGCATCTTTCCGTCACCGGGCACAGCTTCACCGCAAAGGCCGCGCTGGAAAACTATCTCGCCTTCCGCGCCGCCGAGGCGACCATGGACAACAAGTTCCAGTGGTTCTCTTTTGTCGAGCATCGCGCCAAGGGCGACACCGTGCCGGCGCCCAAGGGCGATCCGGCCGGCCCGCGCTTTTCCTTCCGCATGGACTATTTCCGCCCGCAATGGCGCTGGCGGGCCGCCGGTTCCAAGACCTGGGCGAACTGGTCGCCGTTCTCCGGCAAGCCTTTTCCCGACCTCAAGGGCGCCGACTACCAGCTCAGCGCCGACATTGTGCTGCACAAGGGCATGGTGGACGATGTCAGCCCGCTGGCCTTCGATGCCGGCGCGGTCTCCGACTACCTGATCAACCAGGTTGAGGCGCCGAAATAACCGTTTGATGGTTGCTCCGAAGCCGCCAAACAGCTTGGATGGGGCATGACCCCTCCGGATTCGCACCGCCACGCCGCCACCCTGATCCTGCTGGGGGCCACGGGCGACCTGTCGCAGCGCATGCTGCTGCCTTCGCTGTTCGCGCTGCATGCCGAGAATCTGCTGCCGCCGGGCTTCCGGCTGATCGGCGCGGCGCGCGGCGGCATGCGTGACGAGGATTTCCGCGCCTTCGCCGCCGAGGCGATCACGAAATACCTGCCGCGCGACCGCCAGAATGCCGGCCGCCTGGCCGCCTTCCAGCAATGCCTGCATTACCACCGCGCCGATCTCGACGATCCCGCCTGCTTCGGGCCCGTGCGCGACATGCTGGGCGATGCGGCCAAGGCCGATATCGGCGTCTTCCTCTCCATCGCGCCCACGCTTTACGTCAAGGCCATCGCCGCCCTCAAGCAGGCGGGCCTGGCGGGCGGCAATGTCCGCGTCGCGCTGGAAAAGCCGCTGGGCGAGGACCTCGCCTCCAGCAAGGTGATCAACGACACCATCGCCAGCCTGTTTCCCGAAGAGCGCACCTTCCGCATCGACCATTATCTCGGCAAGGAGACGGTGCAGAATCTGCTGGTGCTGCGCTTCGGCAACATGCTGTTCGAGCCGATGTGGCGCAGCCAGTATATCGACCATGTCCAGATCACCGTCGCCGAGACGGTGGGGCTGGAAGGCCGCGCCGGCTATTTCGACGCCACCGGCACGCTGCGCGACATGGCGCAGAACCACATGCTGCAGCTTCTCGCCCTGGTGGCGATGGAGCCGCCCAGCCATTACGGCGCCGGCGCCATCCGCGACGAGAAGGTCAAGGTGCTGCGCGCCCTGCGCGCCTACACGGCGGAGACGGTCAAGAGCCACAGCGTCATCGGCCAGTATGCCCCGGGCGCCATCGGCAACGCCCGGGTGGCGGGCTATGGCGAAGACCTGGGCAAGCCGTCGCAGACCGAAACCTTCGTGGCGCTCAAGGCCTATGTCGACAATTGGCGCTGGCAGGGCGTGCCTTTCTACCTGCGCACCGGCAAGCGCCTGCCGGCGCGGCGCACCGAACTGGCGATCCAGTTCAAGCCGGTGCCGCATTCCATGTTCGAGGGCCGCGGCGGCAGGCTAGAGCCCAACCGGTTGTCGCTGCGCCTGCAGCCGGAGGAGGACGTCCGCCTGTCGGTGATGGGCAAGGTGCCCGGCCTGGACCGCGAGGGCATGCAGCTGGAGAGCGTCGCGCTGGACCTTTCGCTGGCCACCGCCTTCGGCAACCACCGCCGCCGCATCGCCTATGAGCGGCTGATGCTGGATTTCCTCGAAGGCGATCCCACTTTGTTCGTCCGCCGCGACGAGGTCGAGGCGCAATGGGCCTTCATCGACACCATTCGCGCCGGCTGGAAAAAGGCGGGCATGACGCCCCAGCCCTATGACGCCGGAAGCTGGGGGCCGGACTCCAGCTTCAACAAGACTGACCCGAAATACCGCTGGCACGACTAGGGGTTCGTCTCCGCCTGGCGGGGACTTGCCACCCCCGGGCCCCCGGCCCATGCTTGGCCGGCATGACCCCGGTTTCCCGCCCCGCGCGCCTGGACGAATGGGCGCCATCCCTGCTCAAGGCCCGGCTTTATGGCCGCCTGCTGGTGGACATCATCATCGGCGCCCTCCAGCCCGGCGAGCATCTGGACGAGAATGCGCTGGCCCGCCGCTATGACGGCGGCCTGGCCGGCATCCGCGACGCCCTGGCGCGGCTGGCGCTGGAAGGGCTGGTGGTGCGCAAGGCCCGTGTCGGCACCACGGTGGCGCCGCTCAACCTCGCCGAGGCCCATGACACTTTCGAGGCCCGCCGCCTGGTGGAGATTCACTGCGCCGGA
>Ga0265313_10000820_pt1 | contig 31384 bp, 24 predicted proteins | sample 4123metaG_FD_203122 | JGI IMG/M metagenome (GOLD analysis project Ga0265313, IMG submission 203122) | Rhizosphere microbial communities from Carex aquatilis grown in University of Washington, Seatle, WA, United States - 4-1-23 metaG | ecosystem: Host-associated > Plants > Roots > Rhizosphere >... | reverse complement strand
GAAAAATAATTCTGGGGCTTCGGGCATGCTAGGGCCTCGCGGCGGATCGGGTGGGGGGGCATAGCCAGCCGGAAAGGACAAAAATTAGGCCACATATGCAAAGTAATTAGCCTTTCCGTTGGGCTAAGCTACCGCTGATGAAAAAGACCCGTTTCGATATCGCCCTCGTGGGATGCGGCTTCATGGGTTCGATGCATGCCCAGGTTTACTCGCAGCTGCCGGGAGCGAGGCTGGCGGCCGTTGTCGATCCGCGCGCCGACGTCGTGCGCGAGAAACTGTCCGCGCTGAGCCTGTCGGTCCCGGTGTACCCGACCTTCGCCGAGATGCTCGCCCGGCACCCCGACATCGATGCGGTGGATGTCTGCACACCCTCGGATCTCCACGAGGCCCACGCGACCCTGGCTCTCGACGCCGGAAAGCATCTTTTCTGCGAAAAGCCGCTCGCGCTCTCGCTGGAAGCCGCCGACCGAATCCTGGCCAAGGCCGCAGCGAAGCGCGTGATCGCCCAAGTCGGACTCTGCATCCGGTTCTGGCCGGAGTATCAGGCCCTGCGCGCCTTCGTGGGGGAGGGCCGGGGAGGCCGGCTTCTCAGCCTTTCACTGCAGCGGCAGGCGGGCCGTCCCGGCTACAGCGATCAGGACTGGCTCAATCGAGCCGAGAGATCCGGAGGCGCGGCACTCGATCTGCACATCCACGACACCGACTTTGTCGTGGCGCTGCTGGGCCGCCCGGCCGCGGTCACCTCGCGCGCAACCTTCGATTACAGCGGTCCGTCGCACATCTTCACCCTCTATCACTTTGAGAACGGGGCCGTCTGTGCAGAGGGCGGCTGGAACTATCCGCCGAATTGGGGCTTCAGGATGGCGTTCCAGGCCTTGTTCGAGAACTGCTGCGTCGATTTTGACTCCAGCACCTCGCCGACGCTCCGCATCACCTGGAGCAGCGGAAAACCCGAGCCGATGCCGTTCGTCGCACCCGCCGCGGGCCAGTCTGCGACCGGCGAAGGCAACATCTCATCCCTCGGCGGGTACTTCAACGAACTGCAGCAGTTTGTTGACTGCCTCGTCCACGGGCGCGCTCCGGTTGAGGCCACCCTGGCGCAGGCCCGGGCCTCGCTTGAGGTCGTTTTCGCAGAGATCCAATCGGCAAAGAGCGGCCGGACCGTCGGCCTTTGACACTTTCCATGAAGAAATCGATCAGCATCTGGTCATTCGGAGGCAAGAGCAGCCTTGAAGAGAAGCTCACCCTGGCGGGGAAGGCCGGCTTTAGCGGCTTTGAGATAGATCTGACTGAAGACGGCCCAGTCGGCCTCAAGAGCTCTGCGGCCGAGTTGACCGCAATCCGCGCCGCGGCCGACCGGGCTGGGGTGGAGCTTAGCGGGCTGGCCACGGGGCTATATTGGGGCGCAAACCCGGCGAGTGCCGACTCGGCCACGTGCGCGAGGGCCCGTGATATCCTCAAGAGCCAGATTGCGGCCGCTCGCGGGCTTGGCGTGGACGCGGTCCTCGTAGTCCCCGGCTCGGTCGGCGTGGACTTTATCGCTGGCTGCGAGGTCGTCCCGTACGACCTTGCCTGGGAGCGGGCCACGGCGTTCATCCGCAACGCCCTGCCCGCGGCCGAAAAGGCGCGCGTTCGCCTCTGCATTGAAAACGTCTGGAACAAATTCCTGCTCAGCCCGATCGAGATGAGGCAGTTCATCGCGCAATTTGGAAGCGAATGGGTTGGCGCGTACCTCGACGTGGGCAACACGCTCGCATTCGGCTATCCGGAGCAGTGGATTCGCATCCTCGGTTCGGCCATTCGTCGCGTTCACCTGAAGGACTACCGGCGGGCCGTGGGCTCGGCGGACGGCTTCGTCGACCTGCTGTCGGGCGACGTCGAATGGCCTGGCGTCATGGGCGCCCTACGCTCGGTCGGCTATGCCGGTTGGTTGACGGCGGAGATGATACCGCCGGTGCCATTCTACAAACACGGTCCCGAGGTGCTGATCCACAACTCCTCGCGGGCGATGGATGCGATACTCGCAATGTGACGCGGGTCCCGGATGTTATCCCGCAACACCGAGGCCCATCGGGTTGGGGCCGCCGTCCGGGGCGGTCGCGGGAAGACGGCGGTGTAGCCAACCCACAGGAGCGTGAAAAGTCCCCGCATCTCGGTTCGCGAGGAGACCCGTGTGCCGCCGTCCTGCCGGCCGGTGCCTGAATCCCTCCATGAGGACAACCTGGCCCCGTTTGGCGCCTATCGGTCCGATTAGCGCACGGTCATGCGAGTTTGCCGCCCTGGTTCCCCGTTTAGGCTGAAGGCCGCGCCATGACGCTCGCCCCGCCAATATTGGCCGTGCTGATGTTCGCATCGATCCTCTTGTACGGATTTCTTATGTTCACTCTCGGCATCAAGGCGGGGCGCGAAATTCGTGTCCTAATAAAGACGCTGGACGCCGGGTTGGCGAAACGGGGTGAACTCAACCCCCCGTCAAGATCATGAACGGGAACACGTGGTCGACCTTGCGCGGCGGCATCTTCGACCCGATGGTTGATCCACGGGCCGCAGAGGAGTCCGCCGGCTGCGAGACAATCCCGAACGCCTGACGCGACCCCGCCATGAAAAGCCCAAGTCCTCCCGGTTTCACGCGGCGCGACGTCATAATGAAACTTGGCGCGGCGACCGCATGGGTGGGATTCTGCCCCCTGCTCGGCCGAGCGGCGCCCGTGGCCGCAGGCGACGGCGGCACCGCTCCATCCGGTGGGCCGGCAACGGCGACCGTGCGCAATGCGGCGATCGAATTCTCGTTGTCCCTGGCCCGGGGCAAGGTGACCTCCCGCGTCCTCCGGAACCTGGATTCCGGGGAGACGTTCGACCTGCCGACGAACGAGGTCTTGCTTGAGTTCATGGGCGGAGGGGTCCTGCAGTTCTCCGGCGACGGGGCGGAAGTCGTGTCCAATGGCGCAGACCGCATCGAACTGCTGTTCCGCGGCGAGGATGTGGAGGCCCGGGTGGTGTATCATCTGCGGGGGAGGAGGGGTTATCTTCGAAAACAGATATCCCTGAGGTGCAGCGGCCGCCCCAGGCGCCTGATGCGCGCGGACCTGGAGAACTGGATGGGGATAAGGCGCGACTGGAGGTCGTCCAATCCGGGCCACGTGGAACGCCTGAACAGGCTCGGCAGCCATCCGATCTATTCGGACACCGTCTTCGCCGGGGTCGAATTCATCGCCGCATTCAATGAATTCGGAGGCGAGGGATTCATCCTGCGGAGCCGTCCGGGCGCCCTTCCCGTCGCGGCCGATTGGGTCGAGCTTAGTCCCACCGTGGTCGGCGTTGCCCGAACCGGCACGGTGCGCGAGGCGTTCCTGGCCTACCTCGATGACATCCGGGTGAGGCCGGCGAAGCTGGTCGCCTGCTACAACTCGTGGTGGACGCTGCCCTCGGTGGTCAAGCAGGAGGAGAATCTCGCCCTCATTCGCGCGCTCAGAGAGGGGTTATACGACCGTCACGGCGTCTTCTTCGACATTGTCACGACCGACATGGGTTGGAGCAATCCGCGCTCCGTCTGGGAGATCGACAGGCAGCAGCTTCCCAACGGCTTTGACGATATCCGCGGCATCGTCGAGGGAGCCGGCGGACGCCTCGGGTTGTGGATGTCGCCGGCAGAGTGCTACCCGCCCGTCTGCGATTATGACTGGATGAAGGCGAACGGGTACTTCGCCCTGCGCAACAACGGGGGCGGGGGAAAACGGGACGGGGTGTCGCTTGCCGATCCGAAATATCGGCGCGACGCAAAGCGGCAGTTGGACAGGCTGATTCGGGGCAACAACCTCGGGCACGTGAAGTACGACGGGGCTATCCTCGCGGAGGCGCAGGGCCACGACGACCTGCTGCCCGGCGAGGACTCGGTGGAACCGCTCGCCCGGTATTCGCTCGAACTGCTCGACGCCTCGAGGGACGCGATGCCGGACTTGATCACCGAGGAGACGTTCCTCAACTCCGGGAGCTACGTCAGCCCGTGGATGCTGAAGTACTCCGACACGGTGTACGGCGACGCGGGCGACGACTGCCCGAAGGGCATGAATCCGGCGCCGGACTACCGCGAGTCGCACACGAACGCCCGGGAATACTACATCCAGGCCTCGCAAAATGAGCTTTGGGTGCCGCAGAACGGGATCCAGTTCTTCGACATCGTGCACTGCGACAAGGCCACCGGCTTCCCCAATCACGCGGCGATGGCGGTCGGCCGGGGCCGGTTCTTCCTCTCCACCTATCTCAACCCGAAGTTCATGTCAGACGAGGACTGGCGGATCTACGCCGGCCTGCTCGCATGGGCGCGAGCCAACCAGGAGATCCTGCGCAACACCGTGGTCATCCCGGGCCGGGTGGAGGCGGGGGAGGGCTACGCCTATGCCCACTGGCTGGGCAACCGGGGGATCGTCGTGGTGCGAAACCCGTCGAACGCGACGAGCGCCTACGAGCTGGACCTGCGGCGCGCGCGCCCCCCCGAAGGGCTCTCCCGGGCGGTCTGCTATGCGCAGTATCCCTATCGCAGGGGGATCGCCAGGGGGATAGGGGCGGATTCGGTCATTTCGCTGAGCCTCGCCCCCTGGGAGCTTCTGTTCCTGGAGATCGTGCCCGAGCGCGACTTGACTGAGCCGGTTGCGATGGGCGCAAGATGGTACCACGACCCGGCGGGCACGCTGCTCGTGCCCGACCGGGGCGCCGAGGAGGTGACGTGGCTGGATCCAAGCGGCGGGGCGCGGATCGTGAGCGTGAAGAGACGCCCCGCCGAGCACTGCCATGGTAGGGTGGTGCGACAGTCCTCGCGCCGGGTGCAGAAGGAGGGGGCGTTGATTGGAGCATCGGGTCCGCTTCCGACCGTGGCCTTTGAGCTCGAGTGCGAGGCGACCGTCCCGGGCAGCGCCAGCGGCGGAAGGCTGCTCCTGCTCGTCGAGTTTCCCGGGCGGCAGTATCGACCCAGTCGCTGCGGCGCCACGTTGAACAGGCAGCCGGCCGCGCTCCTCAGCAGCTCGTCGGAAGAGTCCATAGGCGACTACCGGAACCTGAAGCCGCTCCCGAGTGAGAGCGAGTGGTGCTGGTACGAATGCGCGCTGCCAACCGGAGTTTCACGCGTGGAATTCTCCGGTGTTGCGGGATCCGAGAGCCCGCGAATCGGGATATGGGTGTGGTCGGAAGAACAGCTTGGCGGCCTCGAACAGCCACTCTCCTCGCGGTGCCCGGCCCCCGCCATGCCGGAGTACCGGGCGCACGTCGAACGCGACGGCCGCTGCTTACGCCCGGCCGCGGCGATCATCTGAGGGGGAGGGGAACCGATCCATGCACTGCGCGAACGCCGGCTCACGCCCACCGACACGAGTGCCCGGGGTCAGTAGACCCGTCCCGGACCTGCCCGCTCGGGGGCGAATGCACTCCCGCCGGCCGCAAATCCAGGCCGCGCCCGGCATCACCCTCGATCGATCATCTCGTCCCAACCCTCAAGCACCGCAGCAGCCACAGACCATGAACAGCACACACCACAGCGGGATCCTCAACCTGTCGGCGGCGGTCCTTTGCCTCGCTGTCCTTTGCCTCTGCCCGGCATTGGAGGCCCAGAACTGGAAAGGAATCATAAGCCCCCAGCGGGCCGTGGACTGGTCCAAGGCGGGAATGCCCGGAGGCATTCCCAACCGGACGGCCATCTACAGGACAGTCGCTCCGGGGGCGACGGCCGAGGACATCAACGGCGCCATCGCATCGTGCCCCGGCGGGCAGGTCGTCCTGCTGAGCGCGGGGACCTATCGCCTTTCCTCGAGCATCGACTTCGCCAACCACAGCGACGTGACCCTCCGGGGCGCCGGCGCCGACCAGACGTTCCTCATCTTCACCCAGGGCGTCGATAGGAAGGGCAAGGGGTCGGATGCCACGGACGCGGACATCCGCGTCAAGAACTTCGATGCCAGCCTTCCGCACTACGAGGACCACAGCGCGCGGGCACCGAACCACAGCACCGATTGGATCGACGGCTACGCGCAGGGCGCCACCGAGATCACGCTTCGCGACGCGGCCAGCCTCGTCCCGGGCAAGAGCGTCATCTGCCTTGATCAGCTCGACGATCCCGACACGGACACCGGGACGATCTGGGTGAGCCAGAAGGAGGGCGTCTCCGGCGTCATGGGCCCGGGTGGCGCCGGCCGCAAGGATCGCGCCCAGCTGCAGATGGCGCTCGCAACCGCCGTGCACGGAAACCGGGTCACGATCTCTCCGGGCCTCTACATGCCGAACTGGAGAAGCTCGCAGAAGCCGGGTGCCTGGTGGGCAAACTCCCTCATCACCGGTGTCGGGATCGAGGATCTCTCCATCGACCACACTAACAGCCGGTCGAAGTCGGGCATCATGCTCTACAACGCGACCCGGTGCTGGGTTAAGGGGATTCGCGACCTCAATTCCAACCGCAACCACGTGTGGTTTCACCTCGCGAACCATTGCGTGGTGCGCGACAGCTATTTCTACGGCACCCAGAACAAGTGGTTTCTGAGCTACGGGGTCGAGACGTACATGGGCGCGGACAACCTGGTGGAGAACAATATCTTCCAGCACGTGGTCTCGCCCATCATGGTCAACGGAACCGGGGCCGGGACGGTCGCCGCCTACAACTACACGGTCGACGACTACTATGCCGACGACTACGCCCGGAGGACGAAGATCCGGGAATGGTTCCTCGCCGCCAACGACATGCACGCGGCGGGCTCCGACATGATACTGTTCGAGGGCAATGACTCAAATGGGTTTGTCGCCGACAGCACCCACGGGACGCATCACCTGATCACAGCCTTTCGCAACCGATTCATCGGATGGGAACCCGGGTTGAAGCTGCAGACGGTTCCTGTCCGCCTGGACACCGCGTCCCGCTACTTCAACGTCATCGGAAACATATTGGGGAAGCCGGGATACCACAACCACTACGAGGACCTGGCTCCGGACGGGGTGGACGGCGACACCTCAATCTACGTCCTTGGATGGGCCAACGGCAGGGGCCAATCCAGGCCGCCTCTGAAGGACGACCCCAGGGTCGCCGCAACGCTCATGCGCTGGGGAAACTACGACACGCTGACCCGGCAGGCCCATTGGGACCCGTCCGAGGTGCCGAGCGGCATTGGCTTTCTGGCCAATCCGGTACCGGTTGACCACAGGCTTCCCGCCTCCTTTTACCTCCCTGGCAAGCCCAGCTGGTGGGGAGCGATGCCGTGGCCCGCAATAGGGCCCGACGTCACGGGTGGGAGCGATCCCACCGGGCACTCTTACGCCAATCCCGCGGAGGCCTGCTACAGGAACGCCGCAAGAGACGAGTCATACCCCGTGGACGAGTCGGGCAACCGGATCTTGGTCTTTAACGCGAGCAAGCAATACCCGTCCTCCCGATCCGCGCCGTAGGCCTCGAGTCTTTGGGAACGGACCGGCTCGTGGATGTTGAATATCGATTCAATAGCGGGCTCCTGGGGAACCTATCGCGCCCCCCTTTTTCCAGGGGGAACCCGACCCATGAGGCTGCGCCTGCGCCCATTGATCCTAGTGCTGGCGCTGGTCCCAGCAGGCCACACCGTTCGCCCCGAGCCGTCGCAGGCGGGTCCGAATCCCTCGGAATTCAATCCGATGCCGGAGTCCGAGGATACTCGAGAAGAGATGAGACGCCTCATACTGGAGGACGCCTCCGTTGTTGAGAGGCAAAGCGCCCCGAATGAGTTTCCTTTGGGACGGCCAGCCAAGGTCCCGAGCGGGGTCACGCCATCGGCGTCGCCTTGTGACCCACCGCCAGAGCAGGCCTACGGTATCAGCGGTTTACCGGACGCCCGTAGACCTCGATCCAATCGACACGCGAACAGGCCGCGCTCGCGCCCCCGGCCATAAGGTCCGTGAAGCCGATCTCGTCTACTTTGCTCAGGTCTGGCGCGGGCTCCCAGTCGCCCTCGGTGATCGTCTTGATATCGAGCCTCCTCCAACGGATGTCGGAGAAGTTGAACTCGCGCACGCGCCAGTCGTCCGAAGCGTCATCATACTGGTCGCTGACCAGCCATTTGCCGTCGGCCAGCTTCAGAACGATCCTGAGAAGCCGGAAGCCTGACTGCTTGGAGCGCCAGCACAGCTTGGCATGGCCGGTGAGGTCCGCGAACGAGTTCTTGTGACGCAGGGTGACGGCGCTGGGCCCTGCACAAGTGCCCGTCCAGATGTAGTAGGGGTCGTCGGCGGGCTGTTCGTGGTGACTCTTCTTGACGCCGTCCTTGCCGGGGCCGTACAGCGCGAGGATCAGATCGGGGTTCGCTATGTGAGCCTGCGTGACCGGCGTTTGCGGCGGCGTTTCCCTGAAGTCCTCGCGGAAGAACACACCCGGGCGCCCGACGTCCGCGGCTGCCGCCGCAGTTGCAAGCAAGAGGAAGAAGATTCCAGGTCTGAATACCCTATTCTTCATTGGAACACGAATCGACGCAGCTGAACGCAATGAGTCAAGCGTTCACTCCATACGCATTCAGCCGCCTGAGCCGCACGGAGAGGAGCCGGACCCCCGGACTTGGAAACCGCCCCCCGAAAACCAACGCGACGAGCAGCGCCCGAACGCCGGGGTGTAGCCCCCCAAGTGGTGCAAGTGCCGAAATCGAACCGGAGGGGGATGCCAACAACGCCAATGGACGGGCGCGATCGCCAGCCCCGAATTGATCCTCGCGCTGAACGCGCGTACGCGGAGCCTCATGCGGGACGGCGATCATTTCACCGTTGCGGTAATCGGCTGCTCGTTCGCAGGAATCGAAGCCGCCATCAGGAAATGTTCAAAAAAGGCGCAGATCTGATCGTCGGATTCAGCGGAGGAGGGATGGAACGGCCGGCTCGTCATCGCGACCCGATTCTTGAACCCAAGGAAGCTGTTCACCTCGACGGCATAGTCCAGGACGGACCACCGTCCCTGGTAATCCACAGATCCCCCTGAGACGAGGAACGGGCGCGGCGCCATCAGGCCGTGGAGTTCGACGAGGTCATGACCCTCGTCAACCAGCCGTCTGTAGGCGCCGGTTCGCGGTGTCTTGGGCGTGACATAACCGTACTCGCCTGGCGCGAGATGGCGAGGATGCTCCGGATCGCGGCCAAGATACCAATCTTCCCAATAATTCGTGGGTCCCCTGGTTTCGTCGAAGACGATCCCGGGATCTGACCACGCCGCGCATGCGAACTTGTCATTGAGGCAGGAGGCGAACATGGCCCATTTCCCGCCGTACGAATGACCGACGATTCCAATTCGTTTCGGATCGACGTCCGGAAGGTTCGCGAGCGCGTTGAGGCAGTTCGCCGCGATATAGGCCAGATAGGACAGCGGCTGGCAACGGGAGCCATTCCATGGCGGATTGCGGGCATCGCCCCCAGGGGCACCAATCGACAAGGTTACAAACCCCCGATTCGCCAATTGATATCCAAAATCGAGGAACGGCTCCTTCGCTTGGTTAAGGCCGGCGCCTGTCTCGGCGTCGTAGTAGGGAACAAGCACCGCCGGCATTGCGCCCGACTTGTCAGGAACAAGCAGATAGCCGTCTTGCATGAGCCCGGGTGCTGACTCGACGCGCACTCGATATTGCAGCAGACGTCCGCGCCGTTCGACGTCGTGCCGCTCGAAGACCGGCTTTTCCAATAGGGGCGGCCATGGTCCCATGACGCTCATCCAATAATCGCGAATCTCACGCCGGCGAAGCGACCAGTCCTCCGCTGTCTTGACCTGCCGCCCGTCATAGAAGCGCAAGAGGCTCGGATAAGGTCCCGACGGACGGGAGAACTCGGCCGGCGGATCAAAATAGGGGGCAATCTTGACCGAGGCCATTCCCGGATCCGGCGTCTGGCCCCCTGCCGAGAGGCAAAGCGGCAGGACTCCGATGAGGGCGGCCGGGCGGAACCAGCAGAGCGATTTCATGCCGTGAAGGGACTTGTTGATGGTGAACGTCCGGCCTTGGCGCGTGTGAGACGCGAATCGGCCGGACCCTAGTGTGCTCCAATAGGCGGGCCAGATCGAATCGAATGGTGACCACCGTCGTCCCCCCCGGCAACGTGTATCGAAGAGGACCCTTTATTAGGCACCCTCTCTTTCTCCCTTGACTATCTAGGTCATGCGAGGCGTAACCTAGAATATCTAGGGCATTTTCACTATGGCTAAACCCGAATTGCTTTCTGGAACCCTTGATTTATTGGTTCTGCAGGTGCTCAACGGAGGACCGTTGCACGGCTTCGCGATCGCCGAGCGAATCTACGCCCTCTCGCAGGACGTTCTGATCGTCGAGGAGGGCTCCCTGTATCCCTCGCTCTACCGGATGGAGGAGAAGGGATGGATAGAGCCCGAATGGGGCCAGTCCGACAAGGGCCGCCGCGCTAAGTTCTACAGGCTGACGAAAGAGGGCCGGAAGCAGTTGACGGCCGAGCGCCGGACCTGGGACCGCATCGCACTCGCCATAGGGGACGTGCTCAAGAACGCCTGACTCCAAATGAAGCTAGCCAGGAAAATCCAGTGCTGGCTAGGCAGTCTGTTTTCCAAGAGTAAGTTCAACGCTGATATGGATGCGGAGATGCAGCTGCATCTCCAGCTCCGTATTGAGAAGTACATGGCAGGCGGAATGACGCAGGAAGAGGCTCGTTACGCGGCCTTACGAGGGTTTGGGAGTATCGATCAGATCAAGGAACGCGTTCGCGACGAACACTTCTCGCGTTGGATTGAGGATGGTTGGCGCGATGTGCGCCACTCGGTTCGCAGCCTTGCGCGTGAAAGGGCTTTCACAATGACGGTCCTGATCATCTTCGCTCTTTGTTTCGGCGCAAATGTGGTGATTTTTTCAATGGTCAATGGCGTTCTGCTTCGGCCCCTTCCATTTCGCGATCCGGGACGCCTCGTTTCGGTCTACGATAGCTACCCCAAGGCGGGTCTAGTGGATGGGGGCGTATCTCCGTTCCACTACCTCGAACGCAAGGCGCAGGTCACCGCATTCGAGGCGACCGCTGCTTGGTATCATTGGACCGTGACCCTTGGCGGTGCGGATCGGCCTGAGTCCATAGATTTGATGGAGGTAACTCCTTCCTTCTTTCGCCTGCTTGGCGTTGACGCGGCCCTGGGTCGTACGTTTTCCGAGGATGACGGTTCTGAAGGCAAGACCAATGTTACTATCCTGAGTGACGATCTCTGGCGAAGCCGTTTCAATTCTGATCCGGCGATATTGGGACGAACAGTCATCATTGATGCAGTAAGAGTAGTTGTTGTTGGCGTGATGCGTCCTGGGTTCCACTTCCTTTCACATCCGGCAAAGGCCTGGATGCCACTTAGGTTCACCAGCGACGCCCTGAAGCCGGAACTGCGGTACACCACGGGTATGGGAATGGTCGGCCGGCTGCGGCCAAGCATAACGATGGGCGAGATGCAGGCCCAGGTGGACGCGATAAACTCGCACACGGTGGAGGGAGACGTTCTGGCCAAGCAAGTGCATGAGATGGGATACCACACTATCATACACGGTCTTCACGCAGACTATGTTTCCGGGTTTAAGCCCACACTGCTGCTCTTACAGGCGGGTGTGTTGTGCCTTCTGCTTATCGGAGCCGTTAACCTGTCCAACCTCGTCCTGCTTCGCGCCAGTGGAAGGGCGAAGGAGTTCAGCGTCCGACGGGCGCTCGGCGCGAATTGGTTTCGGCTCGCACGAACACTCACGGTTGAGACCCTCCTGCTTTCATTCGTAGGTGGATTGCTCGGCCTTGGACTTGGAGCCGCTTCTCTGCGAGGCGTGACTCTTCTTGTGGCGGAGAAATTGCCGATTGATGCGCTGCCTACATTTGACCCAACAACGTGCTTTGCTGAGCTCGGCGCATCGTTCTTGGTCGGATTGCTGCTCTCTGTTCCCGCCATCTTGCAGACGCTACGTGGCAACTTAACCACTACGTTGGCTCTGGAATCCCGTAGTGGAACGACAACCCGTGCAGTTAACCGTCTCCGCCACACCTTAATCGTTGTCCAGATCGCACTCGCATTTGTTCTTCTCACCGCTACCTGCCTGCTGGGCCTGAGCTTCGCCCGTGTGCTTGGGGTGAACCCTGGATTTCACTCGGAGAATGTGCTCACGGGCACCGTGGCGTTGCCGTGGACAAACTATCAGGAGCCAAAGCAGCGCCTTTCCTTCGTCGAAAGGCTAATTACGAGTCTGCGAATTGAGCCTGGCGTTCTTTCGGTCGGCATCTGCACTCGCGTCCCGTTTGGTGGTTCGGACACGAATGACTACACTCCATTCATGATTGAAGGTCGTGTGCTTTCGCCGGATGACCAGGCCGCCGTGCATTACTTCAGAGTAGTGGAGGGCGACTATTTTGCGACGCTTGGCGTGCCGCTGCTGAAGGGCCGGTTCCTCACCAACAACGACTCTCTCCAGGCAAATAAGATGTGTTTAATTGATGACACAATGGCCCGCCGCTACTGGCCCGAAGGAGACGCGCTCGGACATAGGATCACTTGCGTTCTCAACAACCCCAAGAGGGAGGACTATTTTACCATCGTCGGTATCGTGGGATCGGTTAAGCAAAATGGGCTCGATGATCAAAATGTATACGGCGTCGTTTATTGTCCGAATGCATTGTTTTCTACTTTAGGGTTCACTGTGGCCGTCCGCACCACCCAAGCACCCGAAGCTGCTGCCTCAGCTTTGCGCACGGCAGTACTACGCATCGACCCCGAGCTACCAGTCACTGATCTCAAGACCATGGCGATGCGGGTTAGCGACAGTCTCGCCGGACGGCGGATTCCACTTCTTCTCGCGGGCATCTTTGCGGGCGTCGCATTGGTACTGGCGGCAACCGGTATCTACGGTGTTCTTGCCTATCAGGTGTCGCAACGTCGGCGCGAGATCGGCGTGCGGATGGCTCTGGGCGCCCGACCTGAACAGATCTTGCATCAGTTCCTTGGCCTAGGTTTTGGCCTTTTGGCTGGCGGTCTACCACTTGGCATGGTCGGCGCGTGGTTGGCCAGCAGACTCATGGCTGATCTGCTCTTCGGTGTCAGTCCAATGAACCCTCTGGTCATTGCGGGGACTGCGCTCTTGCTCGGAGGAGTGGCAATGCTGGCATGTTGGTTGCCCTCTCGCCGCGCATCCCAAGTAGCTCCCGCCGAAGCACTGCGTTGATTTCGGAGCGGCTAGACTATGGAATGGTCTAAGCAGACCGGGGTTCTGCTATTTCTCCGTTGAAACCTAGGCCGTGCAGCGAAACCTACCTTGGTCCTGCGAAGTTGCCTGAATAACCAATCACAAGTGGGTCCTACCGTTCCCAAACCCACCCAATGGAGACACCGGCAGTGCCCCTATGCTATTCTGGTATTCTCGTTCCGGGAGCTTTCCCGTGAAGGTGGTCCGAAGAGGCCTCGAGCTCCCGATCCTCATGCTGGCTACACCGACCTGTCCGGCCTGTAGACACCGGTGATCTCTCACTCCGCGAAGGAGGAGGTTTCTTGCGGTCTCCAAAGGCCTATGCGCCCGCGTTTCGTGGCCGCCGAATAAGGCAGGCCCCGATCACAATGAACAACACCCCGTTCGCGAGGTAAAGCATGTCGAACAAGAGTTGGTGCACGTCGCCCGGAAGAACGTGATGGATGCCGAGGATCTGGTGGTTAACGAGGCCTTCCAGGAAGTTGAACATGCCGGACCCTGCCAGCATCGAGCCTAATATTACGCGAGCGCGGGCGGACGGCCCCAAGAGGCGAACGGCTCTGAAAAGCATTGCCGTTCCCGCCAGCACAACCAGCCAGAGGCCCAGGTCAAAATAGCCATCCTGCGTGTTCTCGAGCTTCAATTGCTCAATGGAGGTCGGCTGGCAGAGCGTGTCGGCTCCGGCGCAGACCAAGTGATGCCAGCCAAGAATCGAATGAAGGACGATTCCGTCGGCCAAGCCTCCGAACCCCATGCCCAGAACGAGGCCCGCCCAGATCAGGGGATAGGCAGGCTTCTCAACCCACTCGCGTCGGTCCGGAGCGGCGTCGCCCCCTTTGGCGGTTGGTTTCCCGAATGGGAAGGGATCGTTCATAATACTCTCAGGAACGCCACGACGTCACTTTTTTCGACCGCGCTGAGCTTGGTTCCGAGGATGAGGTTGAAGAACTCCACGGTGTCCTCCAGCGTGAGCAACCTGCCGTCGTGGAGGTAGGGCGGCGAATCCTTGATTCCCCGTAGCGGAAACGTCTTGATGGGGCCGTCCGCACCGGCTTTGAGGCCGTTGGTCATTCGGGCCTTGAAGAACCGCTCGGTCTGCAGGTTGTGCATGGAGTTGTCGGTGTAGTAAGGCGGAGCATGGCAGACGAAGCATTGGGCCTTGCCGAAGAAGAGTTCCTGGCCGTTGCGTTCGGATGGGGAGGCTTTTTGCGGATCTAGCTTTCCAAAGACGTCGAGTTTCGGCGCCGGAGGGAAATCGAGCAGCTCCATGAACTCCGCCATGAACTGAACCTGGCTTCCCCGCTCGAGCACATTGACGCCCTTCTTCGTCGCAATTACCGGATCCCCGTCGAAGTAGGCCCCGCGCTGCTCGAATTCCGTGAAATCCTCCACGGTCTTCAACGCCCGCTGTGAGCCGAACAGGCGCTGGACATACACCCCTCGCAGCGTAGGGGTGTCGATCCGGTGCCGGACCTCCTGAGGCCTGGCGTCGCCGGACAGATGGGTCGCACCGTTGGTATGGCCGTTAGCATGGCAATCGAAACAGGACACCCCGCGGGACGGCCGCTCGGAACGCCGGTCGCTGGTCTCGTTGAACTGCTGCTGCGGGAATGCCGTCACCAGAAGCCGCAGTCCCTCGATCTGCTTCGGATTGAGAATGCCGTCGAACAGTTCAAAGAAATTGTCGGCGGTCACGAGCCTGCCTTGCGACACGTCTCCCAGGTCCGGCCGAGTCGTCAAGAAGATGGCGGCTGGAAACTCCGGCAGGAGATGGTCCGGCAGGTCAAAATCCATGTCGAACCGGGACAAGTCGCGGCCCTCCTGTCTCTTCAACTCGTCAATCTCGAACCCCGGAAACACCATGCCGCCCTCCGGATGGTTGGGGTGGGGAAGCGGAAGGAATCCCTGGGGGAAGAGATTCCCGTTGCGGATCTCCTCGGGAGCCATGGCGGCCAACCCCTCCCAGGTGGTGCCGGTCGTAAGCCTCACGCGAACGCCCCGTTGTACCGGCTTGCCCCGAGTCATGGTGACTCCGGGTGCCGGGTCGTCCCGCAAGTCGTAGCGTTCCCGCAGGAGATCCATCTGGCGCTTCATCACGGCCGCCTTCTCCGACTTCATGCGCGCCATGACGTCTGAGAACCTCTCGGTCAGAGCCACGGCGGCGTAGCTCGATCTATCTTCGGCCGGCGCCTGCGCCGCGGCAACGCAGACGACCGCCAGCCCAACGAAGGTGAGCATTCGACTCTTCACGTTTGATCCACCTCAGAACCGCGACCCCGGCCGTCCAATCTACTTAACGATTAGGTTGTTCCTAACGTCCCTGACGCCGGAAACCTCTGACGCGTCTTTGCCAGCTGCGGACTTTTGCTCCGAGGTGTTCACAAAGCCGCTGAGCTGGACTACGCCCTTGACGGTTTCGACACCGACCTCGAACGACTTGACCTCTTTGTCGTCCAGAAGGGCTTTCTTCACCTTCGTGGTGATCACCGAATCGTCCACATACTGGCCGGTGCTGTCACTCGTGGGCGTGGCGGCGCAACCGCCGGTCATGCCACCAAGCGCGAGGGTGCCGACTAGAGCGAGAAGCGACAGGGGCTTCGCGGATTTGAGCAATATATTCATAATACGTATGTCTTTAGGATGGATTAACTCCCGAGCACTTTTTCGATCTCCCCGGCCTTCTTTATCGACGAGATTATCGGCGAATTCGTCGGAGGCGGCTATGGGGTGTAACCCGCGTACTTTCCCTGGCCAACGTTGTTGGAGCCGGGGTGTGCCCCAACAACAAGTACCAATGGACAACGAGGAAACCCGAAGCCGTTGAGGGGTTAGGTGCGGTGACGTAGTCTGCCGGCGAACACGAAGAGCCGCGTGCTGGCTCTTCGTGGCTCCGCGGACAGATCGTGTTTCAAATCGGACTCAATGAGGTGCCCGTGCAGGGCTCCCCGCCCGCGTCCTTGGTCCACCTACTTCACCGAATACCTTCCGTCTCTATCCACGGAAATCCTGTCAAGGGTCAGCACGCGGTCGGAATGGTAGATCGCCTTGATGCGATCGGGCTCGTTGGAAAGGAACAGGATCCAGCCCCAGGACATGAACCAGGTCCACTTGGGTTGCTGACTTAGTATCTCGGGCGAGGGCAGTTCTCCCACCTCGCCGAGGGCGACCGGCTTGCCCTTGCCCAGGGCCAGGAGCTGGTCGTAGTGCGAGGGTTTGTAGTCGTTGCGGTAGATGTCGGAGGCCAGGACATCGACAAAGTCGGCCCCAGGGAAGCAGTCCTCGTAGGGAATGCCCCGCTCCCCGGGGACGCCGCGGGGCGCATTCGCGTCCCACACCCAGATGAGGTTGTTCAGTTTGTGAACGTTCGTGAAACGATCATACATCATGACCCAGAGCCGCCTGAACCCCTGCTGCCCCTTCTTGTGGCCCCACCAGAACCATTCCCCGTTCATTTCGTGGTAGGGCCGCCAGAGGACCGGGATGTTGGCTTCCTGTAGCTCCTCAAGATAGCCCGCAACCTCGTCGACGGCCTTCTTCCACGCCTCATTGAGCGGGGTTCCGTCGGTCATCAGGGCGTCCCATTGCGCGTCCGTCGGCAGGTGCCCCTCGGCCCAGACGGATTCGCCGCGGCACGGGGTCCCGTCGGTCGGGAAGCACGCATGCCACATCAGGGTAATGATATGCCCCTTGGCGTGGCGGGCCTTTATCTCGTCAATCGTCTTCGACCTCGCCTGGGCAAGCGTGATGTCGAGGAACTCGGGCTTGGGAAACGCGTCCGGGGGCGGTGGCCCCTGCAGGCCGTTCTTCTTCCTCTCCGCCATGAACGCCCGCACCTTCTCGACGTCGATCGTGGGCAGGTTCGCCGGACCGGCGTGCTGGAAATGCATGGCGTCGTCCCCCTTGACGGTGAAGCTGAAGTCGGAACCCCAAACCACGGGTGACTTTCCCGTCAGGGCCTCCAGCTGCTCGGTGAAGGCCGAGCCTTTTCCCACGAAGTTGTGCTGGCCGGAGAGCGTGAACTTCCCCTGGATGTCCTGGAGGAAGTCATAAAGGTATACCGCGGCCGGGGTGGCCTTCGGATTTATCGGCGCAATGTAGTTCTTCTCTTCCGCCGCACAAGGGGCGCAGAGGTTGTAGCCAAGAACCAAGGTGAGGCAGAGGCTTCGGAGGTGCATTGCGGAACGGGGTTGGGGGTCGAACGGCAGGCCGTTTTCGGGCAGGCGGACTCAGTGATGGATGGACTGACGGGGGATGAGGCAACGATGAGTTAAGCTCGAATCCGTCTGGAAATCGAGCGTTCAGCCACGCCGGCTTGGGGCTCTTGCGCCGGGCCCTGGACTTCGACGACGCATAGATTCCTTGATTGGCTCGGCTCTGACGGAAAACGGCTACGGGCTGGCTCCCGAGTCGGGGTGCCACACGGGACGGATGCGTCCGGGAATTCGCTGGCCTCCTGGCGGTGAAGCAACAGGATTTTTCACCCCGCCCGGGAATCTCGGGGGGACTCGCAAATCTATGAGAGGATTAATGGTTGTCGGGTTACTGCTCGTGGTCTCCACCGCAGGTGGCGCGTTTGGCGGAGACATCAACGGAAGGTGGAAGACACAGCTGCCGTCGCCGGACGGCGGCACGGGTCCCGACATGTATTTCACGTTCGCGGTCACGGGCGACAGACTCACCGGGACGGTCGACTCCCCGATGGGCACCAATGAGATCAAGAATGGCAGGTTCGAGGGGCAGACGTTCAGCTTCGCGCTGGCGTTTGACGGCAACCCGATAGAGCACAAATGCCAGATCATCTCGGACAATGAGATCTCCATGGAAGTCGTGGGCTTTGGCGACGGTGTGAAGATGAAGCTGACGCGGGCCAAGGAGGGGCCGCCCGAGTCAAAGGCTCCCACTGTGCCGAAAACACCGCGAAACCACGCGTGGTGGCAGGATTGGGCCCCTGGCCAGCGGCCCTACACGGTGGAGAACAAGAAGCTGCCTCTGATCTCAGTGCGGGGGAACAAGTTCGTGGATCCGAACGGGAACACGGTCCTGTTTCGCGGGCTGGCGATTTCGGATCCGGACAAGCTCGAAATGCAGGGGCATTGGAGCAAGGACCATTTCATCAAGGTGAAGGAGATGGGCGCCAAACTGGTCCGCATTCCCGTGCATCCGGTCGCCTGGAGGGAGCGAACGCCCGCCGAATACATCAAGCTGCTCGATCAGGCCGTTGGCTGGTGCACCGAACTGGACATGTATGTCATGCTGGACTGGCACAGCATCGGAAACCTCGAAACCGAGGTCTTTCAGGACCCGATGTACGAGACCTCGCGCCGGGAGACGTTCGGCTTCTGGCGCACCATGGCCCGGCATTTCGCGGGTCACAACACGGTCGCATTCTTCGAGCTCTTCAACGAGCCGGCCACCCTTCGCAACCAACTGGGTCCGGCTTCCTGGGGCGACTGGAAGAAGATCGTTGAAGGGGAGATCACGATGATCCGCGCGGCCGATCCCCAGGTGATCCCCGTGGTTGCCGGGTTCGACTGGGCGTACGACCTGACGCCGGTGCGCCTCGAGCCGATCGCCGCGGAAGGGATCGCGTACTCCGTCCACCCTTATGCCAACAAGCGGCCCCAGCCCTGGGAGCCGGCATGGGAGCTCGATTTTGGCTTCGTTGCCGACAGATACCCCGTGATCGCGACCGAATTCGGCGGATTCGCGAAGTCGCCGAAGGCCTCCAGTGCGGCGCCCGTCGAAGGGTCGAAGCCGGCGGCCGCGCGCAGCGCCACGTATGGTCCGCAGATCATTGGCTACCTTGAGAGAAAGGGCATCAGCTGGACGGTCTGGTGCTTTGATCCCGCTTGGGGGCCGACCCTGATCAAGAACTGGAACTACGATCTCAATGAGTCCGGTGAATTCGCCAAGGCGGCGATGAGGGGCGAAATCAAATAGCCCACGAGTCAGCCCATTCGCGGACAGTCTGATGCGTAACGGCTCCCGTTGCAGCGTCGCGGCCTTGCATCCGGGTGCCCGCGGGCCGGGCCGTCGTCGATCGGGACGGCAGGGCGCGTCCGCCGCAGGGGTTCACCTGCAGCGACCCTGCGCTCGGGCGGGCTGCCGCGACGGCGGTCTCCCCATGGGTCTTTGACCTGCCCCGGGTGCTTCCCATTAGTGGGACACACGGATCTCGGTATTGGTCCACCACCACGGATGCCATTGTGGCGTGGCATCCCTTAACATCTGAATGTCAGCAACTAGCATTCCTTAGGCAGGCTGGCATGCTTCTTGCCTTTGTCTTTGCCGTGTGCACCGCCCTGAATTGGCCCACTGAACGCCCATCGCCCGCCCGCGAAGCTGCCGGTCGCATTCCTGCTGCCCTAGTCCCCGTGCCTGTGAGTCCTCCGCTGAACCGACCATGATCTTCGAATCCCTCCTCCAGGACCTGCGTGTCGGCCTCCGGATTCTCATTCGCCGCCCGACCTTCAGCCTAATGGCGGCCGCGTCGCTTGCCCTGGGCATAGGCCTCGTGGCCACGCAGTTCAGCCTGATCGACGGGGTCCTGCTGCGCGGGCTGCCGACCTCGGGCGCAGACCGCCTGATGCACGTGGCGCGCGCGGATCCTCAGCAGCAGGGCTCATCCGCCTGGGAGTCGGTGCCCTACCGCGATTACCTCGCATTGGCGGAGCGGCAGACCAGCTTCGAGTCCCTTGCCGCGGTGAACGGGATGAACGTCAACATCAGCGGTCCCGGCAGGATCCCCTCCACCCACTTCGGGGCGCTGAGCACCGCGAACTTCCTCGACGCGGTGACTGGGCAGCCGATGCTCGGCCGCTGGTTCACCGCCGAGGAGGACAAGCCCGGCAGGCCGCTCCTGGTCGTCCTTTCCCATACGCTTTGGCGGGACGAATTCGCCTCGGACCCGGGCGTGCTCGGCCGGGCGCTAAACGTGAACGGCGAGCCCGGGACGGTCATTGGGGTCATGCCCCCGCGCTTCGAGTTTCCCGTCGTGGAGCACCTCTGGACGAACCTGCGCGCCGCGCCCGGTGACCCCCGCCAGAGGCTTGCCGACAGGGTGGAGATGATGGGGAAGCTGAAGCCGGGCGTGACCCGCGAGCAGGCGCGCGCGGAGTTCAACATGCTGGCCGCGGGGCTGGCGAAGACCTGGCCGGACACCAATAAGGGCCTCGAGCGGATGAGCATCGAGAAGTTCGCACTTGCCTACAGCGGGGGAGGGACGCAGCCGATCCTCTATCTCATGCTCGCGATGACGGTCTTCATCCTGGCGCTCGCCTGCGTGAACGTCGCCAGCATGCTCCTCGGCAGGGCGTCGCAGCGGACCCGCGAGCTCGCGGTGAGGGCGGCCGTCGGTGCCGGCCGCGGGCGGCTGGTGCGCCAGCTCCTGGCGGAGGCCCTCCTGATCGCCGGCCTGGGTGCCGTCGGCGGCCTCCTGCTCACCATGGAGGGCGTCAGGCTGCTCCAGTACAACCTGGTCGAAAAGCTGCAGGTGCCGGCCTGGTTCGACTTCCGCGTGGATGGGAGGGTGGTCGCCATAGCCGTCGTCGCCACGCTAGGCGCCGGGTTCCTCGCCGGCATCGTGCCGGCGTGGCAGGCCTCCCGCATCGACCTCAACACGGCGCTCAAGGACGACTCGCGCACGTCGGCCGGCATCGGGGGCAGCCGCCTTGCGCGTTGGCTCGTCGGCGCCCAGATCGCCTTCTCGACCATGCTTCTAGTCGCCGCGGGCGTCCTCGCCCTGACCATCTACCAGACGCGCAAGGCCAACCTGCGCTACGACCCGGACCGTCTCCTGACTGGACGGATCGAGGTCCAGGAGGGCACCCAGCCGACGGTTGAGGCGAGGGCTCTCTTCTATCGCACGTTGATCGAGCGCCTCAAGTCGGAGCCCGGCGTGGAGTCGGTGGCCGTCACGAGCCGCAATTTCATCGGGTCGGGCGTCGCCACCCAGGTGGCACCCGAGGGCGTCGTCTACGCCCACGACAACGAACGGCCGAACGTCTGGCTGGACGTCGTGTCGTCCGACTACTTCAAGCTGATCTCGGTGAAGCCGGCCTCAGGGCGCCTGTTCGACACGCGGGAGCTTACGAGGGGCTCGGTGAGCGCCGTCGTCAACGAGTCGTTCGCGCAGAAGTTCTGGCCGAAGGCCGAACCTGTGGGAAAGCGCTTCCGAAGCAGCCAGACCCAGAACGGCTGGGTCACGGTGATCGGCGTCGTGCCGGACCTGCAGATGCAGGGGGTCTTCGCCCCCCCGGGGCGCGACGAGGCCGGCTTCTACCTGGTCGAGGACCAGATGGGCTGGGGCTGGCTCGACCTGTTTGTCCGCACGAGGTCCGACCCCCTCCAGCTGGTGGCCGCCGTGCGAAAGGCCATCGCCAGCATAGACCCTAACCAGCCCATCCACTCGGTCGGTACGCTCACGAGCCAGACGGCCCTCGCGGTGCGCGGGTTCAGCATCGTCGGGCTGATGGCGATAATTTTCGCGGCGATCACGGTGTTCCTCGGCGCGCTCGGCGTCTACGGGGTCACCTCTCAAGCCGTGAGCCGGCGCACGCGTGAATTCGGGACGCGCATGGCCCTCGGGGCGACTGTCGGCCAGGTCCTCCTGCAGGTCCTCTTGCAGGGAGGCCGCCAGATTGCGGCCGGAGTGGGGGTGGGGCTTGTCGCGGGCTTCCTGCTCACGCGGCCGCTCGAGTCCATCTTCGGGTCGCGGATGGCCAACAACCCGGGGATCTACCTTTTCGTCTCGGCCCTGATAGGGCTCGTCGGCCTTGTTGCGCTGTGGATACCCGCTCGGCGCGCCGCCCGCATCGACCCGATGGCCGCCCTGCGCTCCGAGTAGGCTCCCCTGGCGGACGTCAGGGGGCCGCGCGTGCCCGTCCTGCGCGGCACCCTTGACAGGGGCGCTCTAAATATACATCTTTTCCTTGTGAAGGATACATACAGTGTCAAGGACCTCCAACGCGAGACCGCGGCCGCCATCCGCGCCGCCGAGGCCGGCACGCTTGTCACCATCACCCGGCACGACCGCCCCGTCGTCCATGTCATCTCGGCCGCGCGCCTGGGGGGCATCCTGGAAACCATGGAACTGCTCGCTGACGGGGACTTCAACCGCCAGCTCGGGCTCCTTCGCGCAGGCAAGCTCAAGTTCCATCCCGCCTCCGAACTTGCCGACTAAGGTAACGGTTGCGAGCCAGGTGCTCGAGTATCAAAGGGCTCTTGCGCCTGAGCCCCGAAGGCGGATGAAGGCTGCCCTGCTCGGCCTGGCGGAGGGACGGGGTGACACCAAGCCGCTTCAGGGCAATCTGGAGGGGCTGTTGCGACTGCGCCTGGGCGAGCACCGCATCGTCTATCGCCACCGGGCGGGCCGGATCGAGGTCTTTTACGCCGCGCCCCGCAGCGTGGTCTACGAGTTTCTTGCCGCCCACCTGCGCGAGATGCTGGATTAAGGGACCCCGCCAGGCGCCGTGACCGCGGGCGCGTACTTGGTCAGGTCGCCGCTCGGTATGACCTGGGTCGTCGAGAGGAAGTTGGCCGCGGCCTGCGGGTCCACCGCGCTCCATTTCTCGAGGATCGGGGTCACGTGGTTGATGATGCCCTGCTCGGGAAGGCCGGAGGCGTAGAGCGCGGTGATCGCGGTCTCCGGCGACGTGCTCGCGGCGCGGTTCGCAAGGGCCACGAGAGAGAACATCTTTGTCTTCGGCGAGCTGATGCCCTCAAGGGCCTGGAGCGCCGCGGCCGGGTCCGACGCCCAGATCGCATCGCCGTACGAGGCGGCCACCTGGTCGGAGCCTTGAATCGCCGGGGGCAGGGTCGCGTAGATGGCGCGCACCTCGGCGTCGCCGTTCGGCGACCCGCTCAGCTGCTCAAGGACTCCCGCGATCGCGTAGGCGCGCACCGGGTCCGTGGCTTGGCCCATGGCGAAGGCGACCGCGCGGTCCAGGTTGATGCCTGAGAGGAGGCTGCCGACGGCGTACGCCGTCGGCCCGGCCGCCTCCGCGCTCACGTAGGGCATGAGGTTTGCGAGCCCGTTGAGTACCGACGGGCTCGCCCACCGCGCGACCTGGTAGACTGAGTCGTCGGGACTCTCGGCCCCGTTGGCGATGCCGAGGATCTCCTGCGGCGTCGCCGTTGCCCCTACGGCCTTGGTGACCCCTGGCATCCAGAGATCCCTGTAACGATTGCGGGCCAGGTAGCGCAGGGCCGCGCCGCGGTTCCTGAAGAGCCATTCGACCAGGACGGCCCCCCGTTGCGCCCGTGCGCCGTTGTTCTTCCAGTCCACATTCTGCGTGTCCCGCAGCCGCTCCTCAAAGGAGGGGGTCCCGGGTGCGGTGGCGGCAAGGACCGGGATGGGCACGGAGTTCGCGGGGGCGGCGGACCTGGGCGCGTCCCCGTGGTCGCGCACGGCCTCCGGCCGGTGCCTCAAAGCGATGAGGAGCGCGCCTGTGAGCGCCACTAGGAGGCACAGGGGCAATATCCAAAACCTGGAGTTCATCGAAGGGGGCTCGGATTGGGATCTCAAGGGACGTCGCGGCGCCCCTGAGCATGCCGGATCGCGGGGGGGATTCAACCGTTGCGCGCCAGTGCCGGCCCGGGGTTTCGGGGGGATTCAGGAGTACCTCGAGCGCGCCGCGAGGAAGCCCGTGGCGGCGTCGAGATCGACATCCGCGATTAGCAGTCCCGGTTTGCCGTAGGGCTGGAAGGCGAGCAGCGATCCGTCGGGCCGGGCCACGGCCGACGTCGTCGTCGACCCGGCCCCTGCGCAGTTCACGCTCGCGAAATAGCAGGTGTTCTCCGCGGCCCGGCAGAGGACCGCCTTCTCATGGAACGAGTTCGCGGGATCGGCGAAGGCCGGACGGTAGGCGCCGGGCGGCTCCTCGTCGAAATGGGGGTGGAACACGACGTGGGCGCCTTGCCTCGCCGCCCAGCGGACGGTCTCCGGATAGCGCCAGCCCTCGTGGCAGATCACGATGCCGAAGGTCAGGGGTCCCGCCCGGAAGACGCGCCGTCCCGAGCCGGGCGAATAGGTCCCCTCCTCGGAGGGGTCGAGCTGCACCTTGTCCTGAAAGCCCGCGAAGGTCCCGTCCCGGTTGATGACGAGCGCCGTGAGCAGCCGGGCGTTGTCGGCCGCGCGCTCGGTCCCGAGAACGACCGCGACGCCCGCCTGCTTCGCCGCGGCCGCGAGGGCCGACCAGGCGCGCTCAAGGAACGCCGGATCCAGCGGGAGGGCCGGCCTTCTTGACACCCGGTACCCGGGCACGAAGCACTCCGGAAAGCAGACGATCCCCGCCCGCTCGCCTGCCGCTTGGGCGATGGCCTCCCGCGCCAGGGTGACGGATTCCTCGGGCGTCCCCGGGATCCGGAGGTTGGCAAGCGCGATGCGAAACGGGTTCATGGGCTCATCCGGGTGCTCAGGCTAGCGATGCCCGATCCTCCTTCAAAGGGATGGGTTTGTCCAAGACTTAGGCGCGCCACTTGGGGGCCCTCCCGCGGTATGCCGTTGACCCGTCCCGGCGCCGGGACTTCATTGGCCGGATGGCCGCACCCAGGGAATGCCGGGGGCAATGAAGGTCGCCGCAATGCTGATGAGGGTACTGCCCATGGCGGTGCTCGTCGCCCGTCTTTCGGCCCAGGACGTGAGCATTTCGCCAATGTCTTGGGTGTACCGCGAGGATCCTCCCGACCAGTTCCCGGCGCCCAAGCGCCCGTGCCTTCCGGAGTTTCCGGATGAGCTGCTGAAGACGGCCGACTTCGGCTATGTGACCGAGGACGTCTTCGTGGACGACCGGGGCAAGAGGCTGTCAGTGGAATACCACGCCACGATCCCCGTATACGACCGCGAGCTCTTGCGACTTGAGGCATCGTCGAGCCCGTCGTTCAAGAGCTTCAGCCCGGCCACGCGCGACGGAAAACCGGTCAACTCCAGGGTTCACTTCTCGGTGGTCTTCAACCCCGCCTCGGCGCGAGCCTCGGGCCCCGACGCAACCCCCAGGCTCCTGGATGCGTGGCCCGTCGTGGTACCCAAGATGAAGGCCGCCGGGGACGACACGGCCCTCTTCCAGAAGTTGATGTGGGCGACGGTGACCCTTGACGAGCAGGGTCACCCGACGGCGGTGAAGGATGCGCCCGCCGAGATGACAGGGCTTCTGGAGAACGCGGTGAAATCGTGGCAGTTTGCCCCGGCTAGGCGGGCGGGACGCGCCGTGGCTCAGGACGCAAGGGTTCCGTTCATCCTCATCGCGGAGAACCACGGCCTAGCCAAGAACAGGACCCCTCCTCGGGTCGTCAGGCAGGTCGCGCCAACTTATCCCTATTCCATGCGCCTAAGCCGAATGCGCGGGGAGGTGCAGGTTCAGTTCATTGTCGACATCGAGGGGAACGTGAGAAGGCCGTTCGTGGTGAGGTCGCTCAATCCGGCATTCGACGAGCCGGCCACGGAGGCGGTGGGCAAGTGGCGATTTGAGCCGGGGCGCGAGGACGGCGTGCCCGTCTACACGACCATGCAGGTCCCGGTGTTCTTCGCCCTGAACGGCCTCGAAGACGGCGGCAGCGCGGGCATCGAGCTGCGCCGCGGCGGCAACCCGTCCAAGCTGCCCGAGGAATGGCGGGTCGACGTTCCTGCGAAGATCCGGAGCATCGTCATGCCCGTGTATCCCTACGAGATGCTCAAGGGCGACGTCACGGGTTCCGCGGAGGTCAGCTACGCCGTCGACGAGCAGGGCCGGGTGGGCATTTCCCTGGTCACCAGGGCGGACCGTCCGGAGTTCGGGCTCGCGCTGCAGGCTGCAGTCGAGCGCTTCGAGTACGAACCCGCCCTGAAGAACGGTCGACCGAACAAGTCCCTCCTGGGGTTCGGCGAGGACTTCAGGACGAGCGACGCCCGACTGGTCACGGGTGACGACGACAGGATCCTGGGCCTCGAGAGAAAACATCCCGAGAAGATCGGCAGCTCCAAGGACCTGGACCAGCCGCTCAAGGCCGTGGTGAAGCGGGCCCCCGTCTTTCCCCGCTCCCTGCTGGGGAGGGCGGCCCGCGGGGATGCCCTCGTGGAGCTCCTGGTTGACGAGGGCGGGCATCCGCGCCTTGAGCGCGTGGTATCCGCCAGCGAGCCGGCGTTTGGCTATGCGGCCGTGCAGGCCGCGGCCCTGTGGCTTTTCGCCTCACCGGTCAGCAAGGGGCAGGGCATCGTGGTCCGGGTGCGGATCCCCTTTGTGTTCGGTGCCGGCGCTCCCGGCTCCGCGGATTCGACACCACCGTGATCGGCCTACGGGATGCGCCAGTAGCCCCCGACGTAGATCATGGTGCTTCCGCTGTCCTCGAAGTGGGGGGCCATCCACTCGGCTCCCGGCCTGGGCGGGTACTCATAGTGACCCTTGAACCAGACCCAGTGGTAGCCGCCGTGGCTTGCCGTCCACCGGTAGTAGCCCGGAACCCAGGTGTACGCCCGCCCCGGCGAAACCCCGATGGCCTCGTCCGGGAACGGCGGAAGGACGTCGCTTGACTCGACGTAAACGGCGACCGGCGCGCGCGGCGTCGCCACGGCCGTCCCGCGGGAAAAGGCCCTCGCAAGCGAATCCACCTGCACCGAGGTCCGCGGTCCCGCCGGCAGCCCGAGCATCGCGGCCGCCGCGACAAGCATCAGAGCCTGCGCGCGAAAGGGCCTGCCCGCATAGGTCGGGTTATTCATGGGGTGGGGTAAGCGGAGTAAGCTAGGGGGAAAATCGGCACGGGCGCCATTCGCCTCAACGGAAATCGAAAGAATTTACGAGTTCCTGACGGGCCCGCGGAGTGGTGTTGATTCGAGGGACCCCATCGGTGATAGTGGATTCCCGGTATTCCAACTCTCCCATGACAACGACCCCACTCCGCCACGTCCTTCCCCTGATCGCGATCGCCCTCGGCCTCCTCGTGCCCGCCATCGCGCGAGCAGCCGGCGCCCCCGCAGGCAAGCTCGTTCCCGTCGACGACAAGACGGACGCTTCCTGGCTCGCGAACGCCCGGGCGGCCTATCCGTTGGACACGTGCGTCGTGTCCGAGGAGAGCCTCGGGCTCCACGGCCCCGCGAAGCAGAAGGACATGATCTACCGCGAGCCGGGCAAGCCCGACCGCCTGGTGCGCTTCTGCTGCAAGGGCTGCATCGACGACTTCAACAAGGACCCGGAGAAATTCCTGAAGGCGCTGGACGCGGCGGCGGCCGTCAAGAAGGCCGGCTCCTAGTCGGGGCCGTTCCGGGTGTTCCGCAGGGGCGTCACGCCCCTGCGACGTGCACCGGCTCGACGTGCCAGATGTCGCGGCAGTACTCGCGGATCGCGCGGTCCGAGGAGAACTTGCCCATCCGCGCCACATTCAGGACCGACATCCGCGCCCACTGCCTCGTGTCCGCGTAGGCGCGGGAGACCCGCTCCTGGGCCTCGATGTAGGAGCGGTAGTCGGCCAGCAGGAAGTACTCGTCGCGGTCGAGCAGCGAGCGGACGAGGGGCTCGAACAGATCGCGGTCGCCTCGCGCGAACGCGCCCGAGGCGACCGACTCCAGCACGGCGCGCAGCTCGGGGTCCCGCTCGCAGAGCTCACGGGGGGCGTAGCCCTCGGCCCGCCTCCGGGCAACCTCGTCCGCCGTCATCCCGAACAGGAAGAAGTTCTCGGGGCCGACCTCCTCGCGGATCTCGACGTTCGCGCCGTCGAGCGTGCCGATCGTCAGCGCCCCGTTCATGGAGAACTTCATGTTGCCGGTGCCGGAGGCCTCCTTGCCCGCCGTGGAGATCTGCTCCGAGAGGTCGGCGGCCGGGTAGATCCGGTGGGCGCTCTTCACGCTGAAGTCGGGAAGGAACACGACCCGGAGCTTGTCCCGCACGTCCGGGTCGGCGTTCGCGGCCTCGGCGACCGAGTTGATGAGCTTGATGATGAGCTTCGCGGTGAGGTAGCCGGGCGCCGCCTTCCCGGCGAAAATGACGGTGCGCGGGGCGACCTCCAGCCTGGGGTTGGCCTTGAGGCGCAGGTACTGCGTCACGACGTGCAGCACGTTCAGGTGCTGGCGCTTGTACTCGTGGATGCGCTTGACCTGGATGTCGAACAGGCTGGTCGGGTCGACGGTGACTCCCGTGGTGGAGGCGATCACCTTTGCGAGGCGCTCCTTGTTCGCGCGCTTGACCTGCGACCATTCGGCGAGGAACGCGTCGTCCTGCGCCGCGGCCTCGAGCTGCCGCAGCTCCTCCAAGTTGCGGATCCAGCGGCCGCCGATCCGCCCCGTGATGAGGCGCGTGAGGCTGGGGTTTGCCAGCGCCAGGAAGCGGCGGGGCGTCACGCCGTTCGTCTTGTTCGAGAACTTCTCGGGCCAGAGCTCGTAGAAGTCGCGCAGCACGGTCTGCTTCAGGAGCTCCGTGTGGAGCGCGGCGACGCCGTTGATGGCCTGGCTGCCGACGCACGCGAGGTTCGCCATGCGCACGTACCGCTCGTAGCCCTCCTCGATCAGCGAGAGGCGCCGCACCCGGTCCACGTCGCCCGGATACCTGAGGCGGACGTCGTCGAGGAAGCGGCGGTTGATCTCGTAGATGATCTCGAGGTGGCGCGGCAGGATGCGCTTGAAGAGCTCGAGCGGCCAGCGCTCGAGGGCCTCCGGGAGCAGCGTGTGGTTCGTGTAGGCGAAGGTGCGGCGCGTGATCTCCCACGCCTGCTCCCAGTCCAGGTGGTGCTCGTCGACCAGGAGGCGCATCAGCTCGGCCACGCCGATCGACGGGTGCGTGTCGTTGAGCTGCGCGACGAACTTCAGGTGGAAGTGGTCGAGCGTTGTCTCCCGCTGCAGGTAGAGGCGGATCATGTCGCGCAGCGAGCACGACACGAAGAAGTACTGCTGCTCCAGGCGCAGCTGCTTGCCGGCCGCCGGCTCGTCGTTCGGGTAGAGGACCTTGGTGAGGTTCTCTGAGGAGACCTTGTCGTCGACGGCCCGGTAGTAGTCCCCCGCGTTGAAGGCCTGGAAGTTGAATGAGTTGCTCGCCTCGGCCTTCCAGAGCCGCAGCAGGTTGACGGTCGCGACCCCGTAGCCCTGGACGATCGTGTCGAACGGGGTGCCGACCACCGTCCGCTCCGGTATCCAACGCACCACGTGGCGGCCGCCCTCGTCCGTGCAGGGCTCCGTGTGGCCGCCGAGCTTCACCTCGAACGCGATCTCGGGCCGCGCGATCTCCCACGGGTATCCGAGGCGCAGCCAGTTGTCGCTCTTCTCGACCTGCCACCCGTCGCGGATCTCCTGCTCGAAGATCCCGAACTCGTAGCGGATGCCGTACCCGATCGTCGGGATCTCGAGCGTCGCCATCGAGTCCATGTAGCAGGCCGCCAGCCTGCCGAGGCCCCCGTTCCCGAGGCCGGGCTCCTCCTCCTGGTCGAGCACGTCGTCCAGGTCCCTGCCGAGCTGTTTCAGCGCCTCGGACGCCTGGTCGTAGAGCCCGAGGTTCACGAGGTTCTTGCCCAGCTGCGGCCCGATGAGGAATTCCGCGGAGAGGTAGACCGCGGTGCGGCTCGCGTGATTGAAGTAGGTCTTCGAGGTGCGCACCGAGTTCTGGAGCACCCGGTCGCGCACCGCGTAGGCGACGGCGAGGTAGTAGTCGTTCCTCGTCGCGACCTCGGGGAAACGCCCGATCATGCTGAAGAGCTTCCCCTCGATGGCCCTTCGAAGGTCCTCGACGTCCCCCTGCGAGCCGCCGCGGGGGCGCTCAGGGGAAGCTCCCGACGGGGTCGGGGCGGGACTGCGCTTGGGGTTGGCGGAGGAACCCATGCTTCAGGTGGCCGGGTGCCTTGGGGGATTCGGGGACGTTCGTCAGTCGGGGCTGGCGCGGAGCACAAGCCCTGGGGGTGATCCCTTTATATTCCTCCGGCTGGGTCCCGCCAAGGACAAAGGGTGCCCGGAGGGCTGGCCGGCGCTCGACTCACGGCGCCAGGCACGGGGGGTTACTGGGTGTCGTAGACCTCGACCAGCGCGACGCCGGTCGCGCCGCTCACGCTGCTTACCCGGACCGTGTAGGCGCCGGGCTGGAGCGTGAGCACCACGGCCGAATCCCTGCTTCCGGTCGGAAGCGGAAACGCCCCGACCTGCGCCGATGCGGCGGTTATCTGCGCGGCGGTGCTGCTACCTGAGCCCCAGCCGGCGTCCGTTGCCAGGGTGGTGGCCCCCGACGAGACGGTGATCAGCGGATCGGCTAGCGCGCCGGCGACTCCAAATTGAGTCAGGGCCGGTCCGACCCCGCGGATGAGCATGGTCTTCGCGACGCTGCCCCCGATGACAAATCCGGCGATCAGCGTGCCCCCTCCTCCGGAGACATTCATGCGGGCGGACACGTTGACGAGGTTGGCGGAGGGGTTGCCTCCCGTGTCATAGATCTCAAGGAGCCCGATCCCCTGCGAGCCGCCCGTGGTGAGCAGGCCGGCGGTGTGGGCGCCGTCGTTGACCGTGGCGAGGAGCGCCGAGTCCATGCTGCCATTCGCAAGCGCGAACGCGCCCACGGCTGTGCCGGCCGTGGTGATCTCGGAGGCGTCATTCTGACCGCCGCTGTTGACCTGCCAGCCGCTGTCCGTCGCGTCGGCCGAGCCGCCGGCGCCGAAAAGGGTCAGCGTCGTGTTCGGCAGGGCGTTCGGGATGCCGAAAGGCGCGAGGCCCGGGCCGATGCCGCGGATGAGGAGGTTCTTCCCGTCGCCCGAGACGACGAAGCCGACGATCAGGGTCCCGGCTCCCGGGCCGGACATGGCGCGCGCGGAGAAGTTCACGATGTGGCTGAATCCCGCGGGAGGGGCGATCACCAGGTTCAGGGTGGTCGTCGAAGTCCCGGAGGAGTTCGTCGCGGTGATCGTCACGGTGTAGGTGCCCGGCGTCGTGGGCGTGCCGGTGATCGCCCCCGTCAGGGGATCGAGCGTCAGGCCGGGCGGAAGCCCGGTCGCGGTGAAGCCCGTGGGAAGGCCCGAGGCGGAGATGGTGTAGCCCGTGAAGGGCGAGCCGGCCGCGCCCGAGGCGGCGCCGGGGCTCGTGATGATCGGAGCGCCCGGGGTTCCCGGGGTTCCGGGGTTTCCGGGATTTCCAGGGCTTCCAGGCGTCCCCGGGCCGGCCGAGGCGACCACCGTGCTGCCGTTCAGGGTGAGGCCGCCGGTCCAGTCGGCTCCGCCGGCGCCTCCGAGGGCGTTGACGGTGCCCGGGCCGGCAAACGTCA
>Ga0265313_10000819_pt1 | contig 31423 bp, 27 predicted proteins | sample 4123metaG_FD_203122 | JGI IMG/M metagenome (GOLD analysis project Ga0265313, IMG submission 203122) | Rhizosphere microbial communities from Carex aquatilis grown in University of Washington, Seatle, WA, United States - 4-1-23 metaG | ecosystem: Host-associated > Plants > Roots > Rhizosphere >... | reverse complement strand
TGCATCGCAGCCATGCCCGTGTAGTGCATGGCGCTGATGCCCAGCCCCATCAGCGCGGCGCCGATGCCGAGGCTTGCGACCGTCAGGCTCGGCCGCCGGACCACGAACAGCGCAATGCCGGAAACGACGACCGCGATCAGCCAGGAGAGCGCGTTGAGCCAAAGGTCGTAGGCGATCGGGATGGAAAGATGAAACGCCAGCATGCCGATGAAATGCATCGACCAGATGCCGGTGCCCATGGAAAACGCCCCGCCCAGCAGCCAGAGCGAGGAATGCCTGCCTGTCGTCTCGCTGACCCGTCCCGCGAGATCGAGAGCCGTGTAAGACGCAATGATCGCCACCGCCAGGGAAAGCGCGACGAGCTTATAGTCGTACACGGCCACCATCGGAGGCTCCGCAGTCGTATAGCCCGACATTCCGCGGATGATTCGGCTTTAAGCTTGCCTCCAATCGGCTTTTACAGCAAGACGGGGTATTCGCTGCTGGGCGGCAGGTAGTCCGCGAGCAATAGTGGTTCGGAAGCCTGGCCGTTTGCCTCGCGATGGAGGCGGCAAGTCCGCTCCACTCTCGTGATTGTGGTGGGCGCCGGGATCGTGTGGAGCTGGCGGGCCGAGCCCAGCGCGGATACCATCGCCCCCGGCATGTGAGGCAGATGGCGAGCGAGTCCGAGGAACCTGGGGAATCCGCGCGGCCAAGCGGCGGGGGCGGAAGGCTTCGGGACGTGGTCCTGGTAGCCTGGATGATGGCGATGCTGTTCGCCGGGGGAATGCTCTACCCCACGGTCATCCTGCCGGCGGTCACGCCGGTGAAGGGCGTGCTGAACGCGGCGGGAAAGCCCGTCGGCCTCGACTTCGTGCTGTTCTATGGCGCCGGCAGCCTTGCCCGCGAGGGCCGCCCCATCGCGGCCTATGATGGCCGGGCCATTTCCGAGGCGGAAAGCCGTGCGGCGACCATGAAGGTCACCGGGCTCGCCTGGCCCTACCCACCCGGCATGCTGCTGGTCGCCCGGGCCGCCGCCAGCCTGCCCTATCCCCGGGCGGCAAGGGTTTGGGTGTCGCTGGGTGCCCTTTGTCTCGCGCTCATGGTCTGGCGAGCCTCGCGCATGGCGCTCCTGGTGCTGCCGCTCGCCCTTTGCCCGGCCGCCACATATGCCGGCATGCTGGGCCAGGTGAGCCTGTTCGCCGCGGCCCTTGCCGGCGCCGGCTTTCTCCTCTTGCCCCGGCGGCCCGGGCTGGCCGGCGCGCTGCTGGGCGCTCTCACCCTCAAGATCCAGCTCGCCGTTCTCATCCCCGTCTGCCTGCTGGCGGCACGCCAGTATCGGGCCCTCTTTGCCTTCCTGCTGGCGGGCGCGGCCTTGCAGCTTCTGGGCGTCGCCTATGCCGGGCCGGCGGTCATCCATGCCTTCCTCGCCAACGCCAACAACGCACTCGGCCATGTCGCCGGCAGCACCGAGCTTCTGTTGCGCCACCCCACGGTCTTCAGCGCCGTGGTCCTGGCCGGGGCGCCGGGCGTCTCGCTGCCACTCCAGTTCCTGGCCAGCCTCGCGACCATTGCCGTCGTGTGGGACGTCTGGCGCCGAAGCGACGATCTCGCCGCTCGAAGCCTGGCCTGGGCGGCCGGCCTGCCGCTGGTCGTGCCCTATTTCTTCGACTACGACCTGGCCGTCTTCGTCGTGCCGCTGGCAGCACTCGCGGGGCGGAGCAGGAGCGCGAATATCGGCTGGGTCCAGGCGGGAGCGATGGCCTTGCTCTGGGCAATGCCGCCGATGGTCAAACCCGTCGCCGCCGCCATCGGCGCCCAGCTCGGGCCCGTGGCGGCAGCGGCCCTGCTCGCCTACGCTGCCTGGCTCGCGCGGCGCGGCGCGCCGGCAGGCATCGCCGCCGCCGTGGCACCTTGAGCGGGCGCACCGCCATCGTCATCGGCGCCGGGCCGGCCGGGCTCACCGCCGCCGTCGAGTTGCTGCGCCGGACCGATATCCGTCCCATCGTCCTTGAGGCGTCGGAGGACGTAGGCGGGCTATCGCGCACCGTCGAGTTCAAGGGCAATCGCATCGACATCGGCGGCCACCGCTTCTTCTCCAAGTCGGACCGCGTCATGGGCTGGTGGCTCGACATGATGCCCATGGAAGCGGGCAAGGCCGAGAGGGAGATCCTGCTGCGCTACCAGAACCGCGAGCATCGCCTGACGGCACCGGCCGCCGGCGGCGATCCGCGAGCGAGCGATGCTGTCATGCTGTTGCGCCGGCGCGTCTCGCGCATCCTCTATCGGGGCCGGCTGTTCGATTATCCGCTCAGCCTCTCTGCCGATACACTGCTGAAGCTGGGGCTCGGCCGCACGGCGAGGATCGGCGCCAGCTATCTCGCCGCCATGGCGCGGCCGATCCGGCCGGAGAGGAGCCTGGAGGATTTCCTGGTCAACCGGTTCGGGCGCGTCCTCTACGAGCAGTTCTTCAAGGAATACACCGAGAAGGTCTGGGGCGTGCCTTGCACGGAGATTTCCCCCGAATGGGGCGCCCAGCGGATCAAGGGCCTCTCGATCCGCAAGGTGCTGGGCCACGCGCTCGGCCGCCTGCGGCCCGGCAAGGCCGATCTCAGCCAGAAGGGGACCGAGACCAGCCTGATCGAGCGCTTCCTTTATCCGAAGCTGGGCCCCGGCCAGATGTGGCGCCTCGCCGCCGCCGAAGTCGCACGGCGCGGCGGCGAGGTCCGCTTCGGCCAGAGCGTGGAGAGGCTGCATCTGGCGGATGGCCGCGTCGCGGAAGTGGAGGTGCGGGATCTCGCCACTGGCGATCGCTATCGCCTCCGCGGCGACTGGTTCGTCTCCACCATGTCCGTGCAGCAGCTCGCGGCCGGGCTGGTACCGGCACCGCCCGCCGAGATCGTCGCCATCGCCCAGGGCTTGCGCTACCGGGATTTCATCACCGTCGGCGTGCTGGTCGACCGGCTGGACCTGGGTGGCGGCGCTACGGGCCAGGATCTGGCCGAGCGCGTGCCGGACAATTGGATCTATGTCCAGGAACCGGGAGTCAAGGTCGGGCGGATGCAGATCTTCAACAACTGGAGCCCTTACATGGTGGCCGACCCGGCCCGGATCTGGCTCGGCCTCGAATACTTCTGCCGCGAGGGCGACGCGCTATGGACCGCGAGCGATGAGTCCCTTAAGGCGCTGGCGGCACGCGAGCTGGAGCAGCTCGCCATCGCCAGGGCCGCTTCGGTCCGCGACGCCGTGGTGGTGCGCATGGCCAAGGCCTATCCGGCCTATTTCGGTAGCTACGGAGAGTTCGGCCGCCTGCGCGAATATCTCGATGGCATCGAGAATCTGTACATGGTGGGGCGCAACGGCATGCACCGCTATAACAACCAGGACCATTCCATGCTGGCCGCCATGACCATGGTGGACAACATCGCCGCCGGCATTCCGGGCAAGGCCAATATCTGGGACGTCAACACCGAGCAGGACTATCACGAGGAGAAATAATCAGGCGTTGGCGTCGCCTCCGCCCGCACCCCTGATGCGCGAGACCTCGCTCGCCGGGACCTGGACCCGGGCCGCTACCGCCGACAGGCGCTGCCAGAGACTGTCATCCACGTTCACGCCTTCCTGCAGGGACCGGTCGTAGGCGAGAGTCAACTCCGCCGCCGTCGGTCCCGGCTCAAATCCCGGGACCCCTGCTTCTGCCGGCATCTGGCTTCGATGGTACGCAAGCCTGACCGTGACGGGCTCTGCCTCGGACAAGGCCGCGAGCCAGGACCGGCCCGCGGCGATCCGGATCGACAAGCCGTCCGGTCCGACCTCCGCCGCGACATCGCCCCAGGCGAGGCGGAGACTTGCTTCCGCGCTCACCGCGGCAACCGCCGCCGGCAGCAAGAAAAGCGGGGAACGGCAATGCTCGATCGCGAGCCATCCGCAGCCGTCGGACGAACGAAGGGCGAGCAGCATCAGGAAATCCACCGCGGCGCCCGGAAAGGCGACCGCGGGTCGGCCGTCCGCGTCCAGCTCGGCGCTTCCGGCGTCGGACATGCGCGGCGTCAATCCGGCGAAGGCATTCGGCGTTTCCAACCGCGCCAGATCGCCTGCCAGGAGGGCAAGACCCGGCATGCCGCGCGCCTCCAGCCAAACGGCGGCGGCGGCGCCGTCGCGGTCGATTCCGTAGGGCGCTCCCAGGCCTTCGAGCGCGCGCTGGCAGAGGCGATAGATCTCGAATTGGGAAACTTGCATCGTCTTACGTCGGGAAATAGGGAAAGGCCCAATCGTCGGCGTCGGGCTCGCCCAGCTCCTCGATGGTCGGCGCCCCCTGGAACAAGGTGATCCGGGTCCAGCGGTCCGACTTGGGATCGAACTTGGCCGCGCCGAAGATCGAAAGCTTGCAGCGCAGCAGATCGATGGGCAGGCATCGCTCGCCGAGGGTGTTGTCCCGGATTTCGCCATAGGGCAGATGCGCCAGGCTCTGGATCCGGCGCAGGATGCCGCGCCACTCGGGGTTTTCCAGCAGGAACTCCGCCACGCTTGCCGTCAGCGCCGTCCGGGGCAGCCGGGTCAGCGCCCGGTGGAGGCGCGCGGCCATGAAGCCGATGCCCAGTGGCAGCTCCAGCTCCGCGCCGGGCTCGCTGAATCTTTCGCCCAGGCGCGGCTCGTCTTTTTCCGCCGACCGGTACCAGAAGAAGTGACGCTCCTTGGGATCGTCGTAGTCGGGGGGCAGCGCCCAATCGTAAGCGCGTTCGATCAGGGCCTTGAGTTCGGCCAGCGACATGGCCGGATCGATCCGCTCCTTCTCGTCCGATCCCGTCGAATAGGCGAGATCATCCACCCGCTCCGGATGGAGCTCGATGACGAGGCTCGCCAGCATTTCCACGCCCTCGGGGCTCAAGACCGACTCGGCCCAGGCGATCAGCGCATCCCACGGCCTCGGCCGGTCGAGCCAGCCCGGATCCCGTTGCAGCCGGTCGCGGAGCGCCGCCAGCTCCTTGGCGAGACGCGCGATGCGGGCCGCCTGTCGCTCGTCGTCTGTCGTCCATTGACCGACATGGCCGATGGCCCGATCGAGCAATTGCCCGAACCGCTTCGCCTTGGCGGGGATCGGTGCGGGCACCGCACGGACCCGGGCAAGCGCCAGCTCCCGCGCCGCGATCCAATTGTTGAACAGCTTGGGATGGCCGATGAGGAAGGGCGCCATGCCGAGGCCGGTGGCATTGCCGATCCCGAGCGCCCGCTTGGTCCTGATGGACAGAGGAACGGCGCCGGCGGGATTGCGCCGGCGCGCAATATGCTCGATGAGGGCGAAGCTGAACTCGCGGATCAGAAAGACGGTCAGCATCTCGGCTTCGTAGGGCAGCGAAAAGATGCCGTCGCGCCACGCGCGGGCGAGATCGCCGAGGCCGAATTTGCCGTTGCCGTAGACCGCGGTCGTGCGCATGAGATAGCCGACGCTGACGACCTCGGCGAGGTCGGGCTGGCGCCCGGCGGCGAGCGCCGCGGCGACGGTCTCGAACAGCCTGACGCTCTTGTTGGCGCGGCTCAGCACCAGCTCATCGGCGCCGTAGCGTCCGGCTTCCTGGAGCGGGGCCGCTTCGGCGAGGCGCGCGAGCGCGGCCGCATCGAGCCGGCCGGCGGAAAGCACAAAACTGGCGTCCCATTTCTCGGCGATGACCCGGTCGGTACGGTCCTCGTCGGCGAGGTAGTTGGAGAATCCGACGAAGCTCAAGGAGCCCTTGGGCGTCTCGATTTCATGGACCATGCGCCCGAAGCCGCGGTCGTCGAGCTCCACGAGCCGGCGGGTGAAGCGCCAGTTCTCGCGGCCCATGCGCCGGATGAGCGAACGCCCGAAGCTGAGGCGCGTGGCGTGAAAGGCGCCCAGCCGCGCGAAGCGCATGACAGCGCCGGGCGGGCGCATCAGCGCCTGCACGGCGGCCGGCTCGGCCGTCGCACCGGGCGAGGCGGCCTCGTCTTGCGCACTCTTGGTCATGGCGAAAGGCTAAGCCGCCGAGGCGGCCTGGACGAGGGGATAGTGGCAGGCGACCGTCCGGCCGTCGGCGACCTCGCGCAGGACCGGGCGTTCCTTGCGGCAGAGCTCGGTCGCGAAGCGGCAGCGCGGGTTGAAACGGCAGCCGGCCGGCGGGTTCATCGGGCTCGGCACGTCGCCGGTGAGCACGATCCGCTTGCGCCGGTCGTCCCGATCCACCTCGGGTATGGGAACCGCCGAGATCAGGGCCTCCGTATAGGGATGGGCCGGCGCCTGGAACAGCGCCTCGGTCGGCCCCATCTCGACGATGGCGCCCAGATACATGACCGCGATGCGGCTCGAAACCTGGCGCACGACGCTGAGGTCATGGGCGATGAAGACGTAGGTGAGGCCGAGACGCTCCTGCAAGTCGGCGAGGAGATTGACGATCTGGGCCTGGATCGAAACATCGAGGGCGGAAACCGGCTCGTCGGCGACGAGCAGGCCGGGATGGAGGGCGAGCGCCCGGGCGATCCCGATCCGCTGGCGCTGGCCGCCCGAAAACTCGTGGGGAAAGCGATTCAGATGCTCGGCCTCGAGGCCGACCAGCGCCATCAGCTCCTTCAGCCGGCGCTCGATCTCGTCCCGGCTCGCGGTGCCATGGACGCGCAGCGGCTCGGCGATCAGGTCGCCCACCCGCCGGCGCGGATTGAGGGAAGCGTAGGGATCCTGGAACACCATCTGCATCTCGCGCCGGATCGGCCTCAGCTCGCGCTGGCTCATGGCCCCGATCTCGCGGCCCTTCAGCAGGATGCTGCCGGACGTCAGGTCATAGAGCCGCACCAGGCAGCGCCCGAGAGTCGACTTGCCGCAGCCCGACTCGCCCACCAGCCCGAGGGTCTCGCCCGGGTAGACCTTGAAGGAGACGCCGTCGACCGCATAGACGGTGCGGCGCTGGCCGGCCAGGAGGCTGTTGCCGACGGTGAAATGCTTCTTGACGTCGACCGCCTCGATGAGGGGAGCGCCGGTGGCCTGGTTCACGATGCCTCCTTGAGAGGCCGGCGCCGGGCGGCGAGCGCCTGGCCGCGCTGCTCGGGCGAAAGGAAACAGGCGGCCTCATGATCGCCGGCGCCGGCAAGCGCCGGCCTCTCCGTGCAGCGGGAAAACCGGTGCGGGCAACGGGGCGAGAAGGCGCAGCCCGGCGGCAGATCGAGGAGCGAAGGCGGGCTCCCCAGGATCGAAGGCAGCCGGCGAGGCCGCGCACCCACCATGGGCGGAATCGAATCATGCAGGCCCCAGCTGTAGGGATGCCAGGGATCGGCGAAGATCTCCCGCGTCGTGCCGCGTTCGACGATGCGGCCGGCATACATGACCATGACCCGGTCGGCGACCTCCGCCACCACGCCCAGGTCGTGGGTTATGAGCACGATGGAGGAACCGAAATCGCGCCTGAGCCGCTTGATCAATTCCAGGATCTGAGCCTGGACGGTCACGTCGAGAGCCGTGGTCGGCTCGTCGGCGATTAGCAGCGAGGGATTGCAGGACAGCGCCATGGCGATGAAGGCGCGCTGGCGCATGCCGCCCGAGAGCTGGTGCGGGTAACGGTCGAAGGTGACCGAAGGGTTGGGAATCCCGACCTCGGCCAGAAGCTCGATGCCCCGCTTGCGCGCGGCCCCGCTGGAGAGCCTGTTGTGGGCGCGCAGCTGCTCGGCGATCTGCCAGCCGATGGTATAGACCGGCGTCAGCGCCGTCATGGGATCCTGGAAGATCATGGCGATCTCGTTGCCGCGCACGGATCGCAGCTGGCGCTGGCTGAGGCCTACGAGTTCGCGCCCCTTGTAGAGGATCGAGCCCTCGATCACCGCGTTGGGATCGTTGATGAGGCCCATCACGCTCATCTGGGACACGGTCTTGCCCGAGCCCGATTCGCCCACCACGCCGACGATCTCGTGGGTGTCGACGCGGAAGGAGATACCGCCCACCGCCTGCAGCAGACCCCGCTCGGTGCGGAAGGAGACCCTGAGGTCCCGCACCTCGAGCAGCGGCGCCTTGGCTTCAGGCGAGGCGGACGCGGGGGTCGAGGATGGCATAGAGGATATCCACCAGCGCGTTGGCGAAGACGACGAAGAAGGAGGCGTACATCACTGTCGCCATGATGACGGGCAGGTCGAGATCGAGCAGGGCCTGATAGGTGAGCCGGCCCACGCCGTGGAGTGCGAAGACGACCTCGGTCAGCAGCGCGCTGCCGCCGACCAGCGCGCCGAAATCGAGGCCGAACAGGGTGACGAAGGCGATCAGCGACGTGCGCAAGGCATGGCGAATGAGAATCCGGCTCTCGCTCAGGCCCTTCGAGCGCGCCGTGCGGATATAGTCCTCCTGTCCCGCTTCCACCAGGCTCGCTCTCAGCACCCGGCCGTAGAGGCCGATATAGAGGATGGCCAGCGTGATCCAGGGCAGCAGCAGGGATTTGAACCAGAGCCAGGGATCCTCGGTCAGCGCCGTATAGCCCAGCTGTGGCACCCAGGAGAAAAGCCAGGTGTCGTGCAGCTCCTTCTGGGTGATCAGGTTGACGATCTCACCCAGCCAATAGACCGGCATGGAGATGCCGATGAGGCCCAGCACCATCAGCAGGCGATCGAGGAAGCTGCCCTTGGTCGCCGCCGCGACGAGCCCGATGGCGATGCTGCCGAAAATCCAGAAGACGGCAGCGCCCATGACCAGGGAGAGCGTGACCGGCGCCGCCCCCATGACCTCCGGAACCACGACTTCGCCGCGGTTCACGAAAGAGGTGAGGTCCTGGTCGATGAAGAGCCTCCGCATCATCACCGCGTATTGGATGGGCAGAGGCCTGTCGAGGCCGAAACTCGCCCTGACGGCGGCCAGCACTTCGGGCGAGGCGTTGCGCCCGGCGATGCGCGAGGCGGGGTCGGCGCCGGGCGTGGCGAAGAAGATCAGGAAGACCAGGATGCTGATGCCCAGCATGACGAAGATCATCTGGGCAAAGCGCCGGATGAGCAGGCTCACCATCGGGTCAGCGGATCCTGAGCTTGGCGCGAGGGTCGAGCGCGTCGCGCAAGCCGTCGCCCAGGATGTTGAGGGCCAGCACCGTCAGCACGATGGCGATGCCGGGCGCGATCGCCACCCAGGGCCTGGTGTAGATCAGATCCTGGCCGTCCTGGATGATCGTACCCCAGCTCGCATCCGGCGCCTGGACGCCGATGGAAAGGAAGGACAGCGCCGATTCGGTCAGCATGTTGACGGCGACCATGAGCGGTACGAACACGATGATCGTGGTCATCACGTTGGGCAGGATGTCGCGCCAGAGAATTCGCCAGTCGGGCACGCCCAGGCCCTTCGCCGCCAGCACGAACTCGCTCTCCTTCAGTGCCAGCACCTGGCCGCGGATCGGCCGCGCTACATAAGGGACGTAGACGATGGCGATGATCCAGATCGGCAACCAGAGACTCCCGGAGGTGATCTCGAACGGGCCGATGGTAAATCCATGGCTGATGAGCACGATGGAAAGCGAGATCGCCAGCAGATAGATGGGAAATGCCCAGAGCACGTCGAGCAGGCGCGAGATCAGCATGTCGGTGACGCCGCCGAAGAAGCCGGAGACAAGCCCGGTGAGCGCGGCGAGGAACAGGCAGATCGCCGTCGAGGTGCCGCCGATGAGAAGCGAATTGCGCCCGCCGTAGAGGATGCGCGCGGCGACGTCGCGCCCCTGCCCATCGGCGCCGAGGAAATAGTTGTGGATATCCCAGGTCGGGCCCAGGGGCACTGAGCCCAGACCCAACCCCTCGGTCGACGGTTGGATCAAGTCCACGTCCTGGCCGTCAATGGTAATGCTGCCTTCGACGTTGGACGTGAAGGGATCGGTATGCGCGACATAGGTCGCGTAGAGGGGGGCGGCGAGGCAAGCGAGCACGATGAGGATGAAGAGCCCGAGGGCCCCCATCGCCACCCGATCCGAAACGAGCTTGCGCCCCGCGCGCGCCCAGGGGCCGAGGGCTGGCCGCGGGACCGCGGCCAGCCCTTCCCCCAGGTCACTCGTTGCCGGCAGACTGCTGCTCATCGGGATTCACTGCGGCGATGGAGCCTTTGTCCAACCGGTACCCGTCGCTAGCTACTGCACCCAGGCCAAGTTCTGCTGCCAGTAGTACTGGGCGTTGAAGATGTAGTTCCCGACCCGCTTGGACAGGAAGTCGATGTACTTCGGCGTGAACATGATCGCCGCCGGCGCCTGGTCCGTCATCGCCCTGTCGACAGCCGTCCACTCCTTGGCCGCCGCTGCCTTGTCCGTCAGGCTCGTGGTCATCGCATGCTTCATCGCTGCATCGATGGTCTTGTCGCAGAACCCGGCGATGTTGACCGAGGAGTCGGAGCCCGGGTGGAAGCTATCGCAACCGAACAGCACGTTCAGGAAGTCCGAGGGCGCGGGATAATCCTGGTACCATTGGGTGATGCTGATCTGCACCTTGTTGTTGGTGTTCTGGATATAGGTGAACTGGATGTTCTGGGAGAGCACCTTTACGCTGGCGTCGTAGCCGATCGACTTCAGCACGCTTTGCAGATATGTGCCTTCCGCCTTATCCGCAGCCAGATCCTGGACGATGATGGTCACCTTCTGGCCCGCCGTGCCGGATTCCTTCACCAGTCGCCTGGCCTTGGCCAGATCCGGTGCCGACCACTTCGCGCCGGGATGCTTGGTGTAGGGACAATAGGGCTGATAGCCGTCGAAGCCGGGCGGGATGATCTGGCAGGCCGGCTGAGCCAGCACCTTGCCGCCGAACAACTTCACCATCGCATTCCGGTCGATGGCGTAGTTGACCGCCAGGCGCGCCTTCAGATTGTTGAACGGCGGGATATTGACGTTCATGGGCGCATACCACATGGCCGTCAGCGTGTTGATGTGCACCTGGCTCGGGTACTTGGAGCCCATCTCGGCCAGGCGGTCGGCCGGCGGCTGGTCGAGGGTCCAGTCGGCCTGACCGTTTTCGATGGCCGTGATCTGGTCTTCCCCGGCGAGGCCGAAATCATAGTGGATCTCGTCCGGATAGCCGTCGGGCTGGGCGTCCTTGCTCCATTCCTTGAAGTAAGGATTGCGCACGGCCTTCAGCTGCTTGTTGGGATCATAGGCGGCGAACATGTAGGCGCCGGTCCCGGGAATCGGCGTGTTGCCCATGTCCTTCGCCGGCGTGTCGGCCGGCAGAATGACCCCATGCGGCACCGAGATCTTGTCGAAGAATTCGGAATCGGGCGCCACCAGATTGATCGTGATCGTGTTGTTCGCCTCGTCGGCGACCACGCCGCCGTCGAGCGTGCAGGTCGCCGGCGTTTTCAGGCAGGCGTCGGCGCCGACGATGCCGTTGTAGAACGATCCGGCGGTCGGGCTCGAAACCTTGAAGATGCGCTGGAAAGACGCGACCACGTCCTTCACGTCGAGTTCTTTGCCGTTGGAGAACTTGATGCCCTTGCGCAGCTTGAAGACATAAGTCTTGCCGCCGTTCTGTGACTCGGGCATCGCCTCGGCGAGATCGGGAACGATGGTGAAGCCATCGGAGCCGGCCGCGTGCTTGAAGGTCAGGAGGCCGTCATAGGTGTACTGGTACATGGTCCAGTACTGCAGGGTGTAGTTGATCTTCGGATCGAGAGTGCCGCCCGCCGATGCCGACACGAGGCGGAGAATTCCGCCCCGGTGCGGATCGGCCGCCGAGGCCGGCTGAGCGGCGGTGGCCAGCAGCCCTGCGGCGGCTGCGGCACCGACCAACCATTTCATTCGACGCATCTTTGCCTTCCTTTCATCACATCCCACTGGCGTTGATCTTATTGAGCTAGCCGTCATGCGCGGCCAGGAACGAGCCGACGGTCTTGAGGTAATGTTCGGTTTCTTCGAGATGGGGCGTGTGGCTGGAGTTCTCGAAGATATCCCAGCGCGCGCCCTTGATCCTGTCGGCATAGGGCCGCACCGTCGCCGGCGTCGCCTCGTCATAGCGCCCGGAAATGATCAGGGTCGGGGCCGCTATCCGGTCGAGCCGATCGATGATGCTCCAGCTTTTGAGGCTGCCGATGACGTGGAATTCGCTCGGCCCGTTCATGGTGTGATAGACGGTCGGGTCCTCTTCCATCACGGCGAAGCTGCGGTCCAGCTCCTCGGGCCAGGGCTTGGCGCGGCACAGGTGGCGCTCATAGAACACGCGCACCGCCTTGGCATAGTCGGGGGAACTGGTCGTGCCGGCCGCCTCATGCTTGACCAGAGTCGCCTGCACGGCCGGCGGCAGATCGAGGCGCAGGCGATCGGCTTCCTTGACCCAGAGCTCCATGGACGCGGGCGAATCGGCGATGACGAGGGAGCGGAGGCCCTTGGGCCGACGGACCGCGTGCTCGGCGCCCAGCATGCCGCCCCAGGACTGGCCGAGCAGGTGATAGCGCCTTTCGATGCCGAGATGGGCGAGGAGATTGTCGAGCTCGTCCAGGAACAGGCCGACGGTCCAGAAGTCCGCGCCTTTGTCCCTGAGATGGGTCGACTTCCCGCCGCCGACCTGGTCGTAGTGAACGACCGCCCGGCCGTCGATGGCGAGCCTCGCCAAATTCTTCAGGTAATCATGCGAGCCGCCGGGTCCGCCATGCAGCGTGACCAGCGGCGGTTTCGGACCGCCGAGATCGCCCGTAACCCGGTACCAGGTGCGGTGGCCTCTGAATTCTGCGAAGCCCTCGCCGGCCTTCAACGCCGAAACGCCCAACCCTGTCACTCCAACGTCACCTCGTTCCCCCCGGTTGGCGTTCAGGTTGCGGTATCATTGCCAGCCGCTTACCTGTCATTGGCCGCAAGGAAATCGCCGACCACCTTGAGGTAGCGCTCGGTTTCCTCCACATGCGGCATGTGGCTTGAATTCTCGAACGTCGCCCAGCGCACGTTCTTGATGCGGTCGGCGAAGGGCTGCACGCAGGCGGGCGTGGCCTCGTCGTACTTGCCCGAGATCAGCAGGGTGGGCGCCTGGATCAGATGCAGCCGGTCCACGATCGTCCAGTGCTTCAGCGTGCCGACGACGTGGAATTCGCTGGGTCCATTCATGGTGAAATAGACGGTCGGGTCTTCCTCCAGGGCGGCGAAGGTGCGCGCCACCTCCGGCGGCCAGGGGTTCACCCGGCAGACATGGCGGTCGTAGAAGACCCGCGTTGCCTTGATGTATTCGGGCGAGCTGGTGGTTCCGGCCTTCTCGTGCTGCAGCAGGGTCGCCTGGACCTCGGCCGGCAGCGCCTCGCGCAGCTTGTTCGCCTCGGTGACCCAGGTCTCCATGGAGGCTGGCGAATCCGAGATGACCAGGGCTTTCAAGCCCTTGGGCCGGAGCACGGCATGCTCCGCCGCCAGCATGCCGCCCCAGGACTGGCCGAGAATATGGTAGGCGCCGGCGACGCCGAGATGGCCGAGGAGATTGTTCAGTTCCTCGATAAAAAGCGGTGGCTGCCAGAACTCCGCTCCCTTTTGCCGCAAATGGGTCGAGCGTCCGTTCCCGATTTGATCGTAGTGGACGACGGCCCGGCCGTTGCCGGCGAGGCCCTTGATGGAATCCACATAGTCATGAGTGCAGCCCGGGCCGCCATGAAGCACCAGGAGCGGCGGCTTGCCGCTCGCGAGATCGCCGGTTACGCGATACCACGTGCGGTATTCTCGGAAAGGAGCATATCCTTCCCGGACTTCGACGGCTGCTGTGGCCATTGCCTCGCCTGACGCTTTCCGGAATTCATGCCGTAGCGCGCGGCTAGGCTAGTTCATCGGTCGTTTGACTGTAAAGGTGCCGCGAGCGCGAAATTCACGCTTGCCGGAGAACTCGCCCCTTTGGCGATCTCAGGCTTTGAGGGCAAGCGCCATCGGGCCTTATGGGCTTGGAGTATCTGGGCGGCATGTTCCGATTCAGGTGGACTGGAACATGCTTTAGATTGGCGTCGGGATGGATTGCGAACTCTCGGTCATCGTTCCGACCTTCAAGGAAGCCGGCAGCGTCGGGCCTCTGATCGCCCGCCTGGAGGCCGCCCTTGCCGGGGTTTCCTGGGAAGTCCTGTTCGTCGACGATGATTCGCCCGACGGCACCGCCGCCCTGCTGACGGAGATCGGCCGCGAAAAGCCGTATGTCCGCTGCCTCAAGCGGGTCGGGCGCAGGGGCCTTTCCTCGGCCTGCCTGGAAGGCTTCGCCGCCACCCGCTCGCCCTTCATCGCCGTGATGGACGCCGATCTGCAGCACGATGAGGCCCTGTTGCCCCGCATGCTGGCGCTGCTTAAAGCCGGCAAGACCGAGCTCGTCAACGGCAGCCGCTACATTCCGGGCGGCGGGATCGACGGGTTTTCCCCCTTGCGCGCCTTCATCAGCCGGTCGGGCAATCGGGTGGCGCGCGCGCTCCTTGGCCTCGGGCTTAGCGACCCCTTGAGCGGATTTTTCATGTTCCGCCGCGAGGTTCTGGGCCGTTGCGATTTCGCCGGCCTTTCCGGCGCCGGCTTCAAGCTGCTGCTGGAACTCCTCGCCGCGGCCGACGGACCGATCGCGTTTGCCGAACTCCCCTACGTGTTCCGCCCGCGCCACGCGGGCGAAAGCAAGTTCAGCCCGCGGATCGGCTGGCTGTTCCTGCTTTCGCTGCCGCAATTGCGCCGGCGCCGGCGCTGATCCCGGCTTCGATTCGAGGCGCCCCCCGGCACGCCCATCTCAATTGCATTTTGTGCCCGCCTTGCAATCGGACTTTTGCGGCGGCGGCGGGGGTTTCGGCGGCGAGCCTGATTGTACGTTGTGGCTGTTGCCGGACTGGCCCTGGGTCCCACCGGTGTTGTTGGTGTGGATTTGCCCGTTCTGCTGATTGTTGAACTGCTGTCCGGAGGTGGCGTTCGTGTGCACCGTGCCGGCGCCTTGCGTCCCCGTATGGTTGGTTTGGCCAGTACCCAAGCTCTGACGGTTCGTGTTGCCCTGATTGTTGCTCGTCGTGCTGCCCTGGGTGTTGAAGGTTTTCGACTTGTTGGAATTATTGCCGCTGGCCTGATTGCCCTGGGTGCCATTGCCGTTGGTCGTCGTGCCGCCCTGGGTGTTGAAGGTTTTCGACTTGTTGGAATTGTTGCCGCCGGCCTGATTGCCCTGGGTGCCCTGGGTGCCATTGCCGTTGGTCGTCGTGTTGCCCTGGGTGTTGAAGGTCTTCAGCTTGTTGGAGTTGTTGCCGGCGGCCTGGTTCCCTTGGGTCCCGTTGCCACTGGTCGTCGATCCCTGGGTCGTCCCCTGGTAGAGGTGAGTCGCATTGCCGTTGTTGGTTATCGCCGGGCCCGGCGCGGTGCCGGTGTTGATCTTGGTCCCGTTGCTCGGCGGATTGGTGGTCGTGGTGGTTCCGCGATTGGTCCCGGTCAGATTGTTCTGGCCACCCGTTTGTCCTTGGCCGCCAGTCTGGCCCTTGAAGTTGTTCCCGCCCTGTCCATTGGTGCCGGCTGCGTTGAACTGCTTGTTGTGCTGAATCTGGGGACCAGGGGCGTGCTTGACGTTGGGCGTGCCGGTCGTGGCAAGGCCGATATGCTGCGCCGTGCCCACCGTGACGCCGGCGGTGGTGATGGCGGGCTTGATCGGCGCCGTGCCGCCAAAGGACTTGGCATGCTGCCAGGACGCGTTCGAAGTCCCTTGGGGCATCTGCTTCCATGCCTGGCCGATGGGCCGTGAATGCACCATGGCGTCGCCCGAGACCATGGTCGCGCCGTGAACGTGATTCTTGTAGTGGCTGTAGTCCTGTCCGTGCGGTGAATTGTAGTAGTTGTAGTTGATGATCGTCGTGTTGTGGACGTAAGCGACGTTCATTCGCCTCAGGTAGTCGGGGCTCGCCCGATAACCGGGATAGCAGATCTCTCCCGGACCGAGAGGTACCCACCCCACCGCCTGACCGATGGCGATCCCGACGCTGATCCCGCCGAAATCGCCGAAGAAAGCGACCAGGGCCGGCGAGTAGACCGGTCTCGGCTGATAGGCGCCGGGGACCCAGCCCCAGCGACCGCCATAATCGACCCAGCGCCCGTAGTGGAACGGCGCAAAGCCCCAGCGGGCATCGTCGATCCAGGTCCAGCCCCAGGGCCAGACATAGGCCCAATGGCCGTAGCGATAAGGCGCCCAGCCGGGGTCCACTTGCGGATACCAGACCTGGCCGTATTGCGGAGTCGACTGCCAGGAGCCGTAGGGTGCCAGGTCCTGATAGCCGGTCATCCCGGGCGAGCCATATTGCTGGGGTGGCTGAGCCGGTTGGTTGGCGTAAGGCCGCTCTTCATCCTGGACGAACAGGATGAAGTCGTCAGGCGGGGGGGCCTGGCCGGTCGAAACCTGGAGCTGATTGTCCTGGCCGCTGATGCTTGCGCTCTGGCCCGCTCCGACCGACAGGTTCGCGCCTGGGCCTTGGATCTGGGCGACGCCGGCATACGCCGTCACGACTGTCGGATGATCGGCGTCGCCGCCGACGACCTCATAGGTGCCCGGCTGGCTGATCAGGACCTGACCGCGGGGGGTATCGATCTCATACTGGCCGCCGCCGTTGGGATTGATTCTCGCATAGACCGCGCCCTGGGGCACGGATGCGACGAAATGCTGGTCGTCGATAGTGCCGATATCGAGTTCGGTGGAGCTGTCCATGTAGACGCGGCTCGACCCGACATCCACCGCGGCATGGGAGCGCGGCTCGGTCCACAGCGAGTTGCCGTTGGTGATGGGATAGTTGAGGGTCGCGGGCGCCCACTGATTGTCGTCCGCCGTATGGAAGGACACGGTGCCGGAGACCTGCGCCAGCCGGCCCACCTGATCGGGCGGGTCGCTCTGCGCCATGGCGGCGACGGCCGCGCCGAGATAGAGGCCCGCTGCCGCCAAGCCCGCCAGGACTGTTCCGCGTCTCGTCATGGTCCACTCCCGCCCGGAAATTCGGGTGGCCGGGAGTGTAGGGCCACAAAGTGGCAGGGATAAGGAAACATCCCCAGTCTTAAAAAAGTTTCACGAATGGCACGGGGCCGGCGTCTTAGAGCGCCGGCCCCGTCATCGTCTCGTTGAAGAAGGTCTGTCTACGCGGCCGCAGGGAGCAGGGATGCGATGCGCTTGTGTGCGCCGGCCAGGCTCTCGGCCGCGGCCTCGGCGCTGATGGCGAGACCCTCGGCGTGGACGAAGGTGACGTCGCCGAGGCCCAGGAAGCCCAGCATGCCGCGCAGATACGGCTCATGGAAGTCGAGTGCCTTGGCCGGACCCTGGGTATAGACGCCGCCCCGGGCCGTGACGATGAACACCCGCTTGCCCTTGAGCAGGCCGACGGGACCCGTCTCGGTGTAGCGGAAGGTGCGGCCCGCCCGGGCCACGTGGTCGATCCACGCCTTGAGCGTCGAAGGAACGCTGAAGTTGTACATCGGGACCGCCAGGAGGATGGTGTCGGCCGCCTCCAGCTCCTCGATCAGGCGGTCGGCGAACGCGACGGCTGCGGCCTGTTCGGAGCTGCGCTTATCCGCCGGCGTGAAGATCGCGGCCATGGTGGCACCGGTGATGTGGGGCAGGGGCTCCGCCGCCAGGTCACGCTCGATCACGCTCGTGCCCGGATGCTGGGCAAGCCATTTGTCCACAAAGGCCTGGCCGAGCTGGCGGGATTTCGAATCCGCGCCGAAAATGCTGGAAGTGACGAAGAGAAGCTTGCCCATGGATTGCCTCCTCATGGTTGCCCGGCAAAGGGCGATTGACCGATGGGGTGAAACTGGGCATTGGCAGACATCTACAGAAGTGAGAAAATATTGCCATTATCCATCAACATATTAGATATCTCATGCTCGAAGCCGTTACCCTGGATCAGCTCCGCATGCTGATCGCCATCGCCGACACGGGCAGCTTTTCCGCCGCCGCCAGGCGCCTGAAGCGGGCGCAATCGGCCGTCAGCCATGGCGTCGGGCAGTTGGAAACCGCTCTGGGGTTGAAGCTTTTCGATCGCGGCGCGCGCCGGCCGCGCCTTACCGAGGCCGGAGAGACCGTGCTGGCCGATGCCCGCTCCGTCGTCGGGAGGACGGCGGAGCTGAGGGCGAGGGCGCGCAGCATGGCCGAGGACATGGAGCCCGAGCTTAGTCTGGTCGTCGATGTGATGCTTCCCGTGGCACCGCTGACAACGCTGTTGCGCAGACTCCTGGCCGCCTTTCCGCTTCTGCCGGTCACGCTTCACTCGGAATCCCTGGGCGGCGTGGTCGCGCGCATCAGGGACGGAAGCTCGCGCCTCGGCATCGCCCCCAACTGGCCCGAGCAGCCGGCTGAGGATATCGAGGGACGCTATCTGACCAGCGTCACCATGGCGAGCGTCGTGGCGACCGGTCATCCGCTCGCGGGCTGGGAAGGCGCGGTGCCGCGTAGCGAACTCGAGCGCTATACCCAGCTGGTGCTGACGGATCGTAGCCGTCTCCAACCCGGGATCATGCGTGGCGTCATCAGCCCCCATGTCTGGCGCTTCGGCGATCTGAAGATGCGCTACGACTTCTTGCTGGCGGGCTTCGGCTTCTGCAACATGCCTCTGCACATGGTTCGCGAAGATCTGGCGGCCGGCCGCCTCAAGCGAATTCAAGTCGAAGGCTGGGGAACTGGCGATCTAAAGCTGCCGCTCTATCTCGTGTATCGCCGTGGCTTTCAGCCGGGCAGGGCGACTCGCTGGCTGATCGGCCAGATGGAAAGCGATTTCGCCGAGCCAACAGGCCTGAACCCGGTGGACGCCGGCTAAGACCTGAAGTCGGCCGGGCGCAGCGGCGGCTGGAAGCGGCGCGGGGTCTTGCGTTCGACCACCACCCGGCGCTCGGTTCCCGCCGCACCCCGCATCACAAGTTCCCGCACGGCGCCGCGCGGGCTCGCCTGGGCCCTGACCCGCGGACCCACCTCCTCGGCGCTGAGGCCCATCAGGGAAGCAGCGATCTCGATCTGCTCGCTCAGCTTGTCCGATAGGCCCTGGGCCGCGTAAATCGCCTCGTCCAGGGTCGGCGGCTCATGGCGCACCCTCAGAGGAGGCTTGGCCTTGGCGCCTGCCCTGGGTTTCTTGCCTGACTTCATGCTGCCTGCCCCCGGTTTCATGTCGGGCCCCCCGGTTTCATGTCGGCCTGTTGATACCCTTCAAGCTTGGAATTGTGCAGCGCAAAAACAAGGAGGCTGACTTGCATCCGCGGTGGAAAACTCCGGGCGGGAGCCAACCTGGCGCAGGATCGCAGGCCGCAGACCGTGAAAAACCCGACCAAAGCGATCGAATGGGGGTTCCCATGGGCCTGATGCGCGGAATCATCCTCGCCCTGGTATTGGCCGGCAACCTCGCGGGCTGTGTCGTGGTCAGGCCCGGGCCGTATTATTGGCATCCCTGTTACCGCTGCTGGTAACGACGGCAACGACGCTTTGACAACCGAATGACGACGCAGCTCGGCCTCCGGTGGCATACTGGCCACAGGCGGCGCCTCGCGTCCGGTTGGGCGGGAGCGCACAGGACCAGTCCCAGAGGCAAGGAGCAGACCCATCTCTCACGGCTGGATCGAGATCCAGGTGGAGGGGGAACCTGAAGGCGAGCGGCAAGCGGATCGGATCGCCCGTGGCGTGGCCTGCTCGCTCGCCTTGCATGGCACCCTTGCCCTGCTGATCGTCTTCGGCCTGCCGAGCCTGGTGCAACTGCCGCCCCAGGCGGCGCCGTTGCTGCCCGTCGACCTGGTCCAGTTCGGACAGGAGACGGCCTCGCCGGCGCGCCAGGTGAAGGCGGAACTGCCTCAGGCCAAGGCGCCGCCCGCCGCGGGACAGCAATCCCCCGGCCCCGTGCCCGTGGCCGATACGCCCTTGCCCAACCCCCAGGTCGCCCGGCCTCGCCTCAAGCTCGGAACCGGGGCCGATCGGCAGGTGGCGCTGGCCGTGCCCGAAACCCACAAGCTGCCGGCGACGACCAGGCAGCCCAAGCATGCGCTGCCCGCGGCCATCGCGCCCTCCAACAATCCGCCGCCGCCGACCCAGGATCTGAACGCCCGCCTGCAGTCCCTGACAACCCAGCAGCAGCTCCAGGCGAGCACGCCGCGCAATAACTGGCAGCAGGCCGATGCCGGCAGCTCCACGGTCGACGCCAGCAGCGCCAACGCCGCCCTGGGCCAGCAAGCCACTTACAGCATCAAGGACTTCATCCGCGCCCAGATCGAGCGTCATTGGTATCTGGACAAGAACGCCCTCGAGGCGAGCAATTTCGTCGTCTCCATTCATGTGACCCTGAACCGGAACGGCAGCGTCGCCGATGCCGTGATCGTGGCCGATCCCAGCTACGCGACCAATGCCCTGCATCGCAATCTCGCCTTCAGCGCCCGTGACGCCGTGCTGCTGTCCTCGCCTCTGCTCTTGCCGCCGGGGACCTACGACCTGGTCAAGGACATGACCTTGAAATTCAGCCCGCGGGACGTCCTGCAATGACGTGCGGCGACTGGAACATGTTCTGATCCGATCGCCATGACGATCGGGCCCCGAGACTCGGGCGCTTATCTCAGGATTTCTATTTCGCTGATGAATGATTTGGCCACGCCATTGCCCTTCGCGTTTTCAGTGTCGATGTCGATTCCCAGTCCGCTGATCGCTGGCAGGTTGGCCTGTCCGAACAGTTGTTTGAAGTCTTCCGCAATCGGATATTCCGTAATGATCGATTGCCCTAATTGTGCACGATCAGCGCAGACGTAACGGCCGCCGGCGTGGAAGAGCCGGCCCTTGAATCCCTCGCCTATCGGATCCGAATCGGAGAGAAATAAACCGATGAAATAGGGGCTGTCGGGAACCAGAAAGTGGCCGCTGGGGAGCTTCTCGGTTCCGAAGAAAACGTAGACCATGATGGCCTCGCTTCTGACGCCTTTCGCATAGGATGCGCCGGGCGGGAAAGCGTCAACGCCCCATTTGATCCGGATTTTCGAGTACACCGGTATATCCGTCGCACTCACCAGGAGGCCGGCGGCTTGTCTCTTGGTTTCGAGCCGCAGGAATTCTCCGGTGGGGGTGAAGGTGACTTTGCGCGGGTTGTCGGCATCGCGCTGGGGCTGGAATCCCTTATTTGCCAACCATTTCAATGGCGCCCCGCCGGCATAATCGGAAAATAGCACGTCGTAAGTGATGCTCGAATCGCTCTGGGCGCGAAAAGCGAAGCCAACAAAACCGATCAGCGTCACCGCGCAAATCAGGAGAAGACGCAAGTGAAAGCCACGTGGCCGTAGCCGGACAACGCCAAGTGCTCTCGTCGACCCGACATTCCTATTCAAATCCATTGATCTGATTTCCCCAGATGAGTCGATTTCGGATGTCACGGTAAGTATTGGGCCGTTACGCGGCAAGCTGGAATGACCCGAACAATAGCTTTGCAGCTCCACCGCCGGCTTCGGTGGGCGCTTCGGGCCGCCGATTGTTCCGCTCACCATAGGGGGAGCGGATTCGATCTTCGAGAAGGGCGTTGAGCACGCTTGGGCTTTCACTCTATGAGCGGAATTTCCGAAGCCAATCCGTAGTGCACGAGAGCCCGAATTTTGTTCTCTATCTGGATGTAGCGCGCAACCTTGGTCTCGGGTAACACCTTTTCAAGCCTCGGCACATAGGTCTCCTGGAGTTCGGATTCCGCTTTCCCGATCGCAAGGAATTCGCGGAGCAATTTCCGTGCTGTCGCATCGTCCACCGGACCCTTGTTGTAGGCGCTGGCGTACTCGCCGATGATTGCGCTCAGCCGATCATTGATTCCCTGCAGGTCACGCTGATAATCATCGTAGATCGGCCAGAACGACGATGCCTCGGCTTCGGTGAGCTCCATGTTCTGCGCTACGAGGAGCTTCTTGTCCGCCTTTACCTTCGCAGCAAGAATCTGCATGTCGGTTGATGTCGCCGGCGTTTGGGCGAACGCGGGTACGGCCAAAGTCAAGGCCAGTGCCATGATGCCATAGCGAACCAGTTTCATTTTCTTTTCCTCCTGATTTGAGAAGCGCAATTGCCGTGATTTCCATTGAGCGACGCCCTTTGGCCGTGACGATGTTTCCTGCGATGCGGGTGAACAGAACTCCCGGGAGGGTGGTCCGGAGCTGACCGCCCTACACCATGTCGTTGCCGGTCTCGCATTTTGAAACCTCCCTAGTGGATTGACGCATTCAGAGGATTCCCGAATGCGTCAATCCACTAGCCGGAGACGATGAAATCCGTGAGTGCGTCGGGCGAGCTCAGCATCGGATAGTGGAAGGTGTCGAGCACGTGAAAGCGCGCGTGAAGCTTTTCGGCACTGCGTCGGACATGCGCTTCGCCGGGATATTGCGATTGGCTGCAAAGCAGCGCCGAGGCGTTCCACCGCAGGTCCCAAAAGCGCCTTAGCTTGACAGGTTGGTTTAACACCGCCACTGGACACGGCGTGATGCGGTCGGCGGCCCAATCGCGCAAGGCCGGATCAAGGTTGTAAAATGCGTGCTCCGCCATTTCATCTCGCGTCGGTCCGTGCGCGAACGGGGTGCTGATGCTACCCGGCGGCGCCACGAAGTCGCAAAGCTTTTCGCCGTCAAAGAGCGCCAGCGCGTCAACGAACACGACACGGGCGACGCGTTCGCGCGCCTGCTCGGCAGCGCAGGCCAAGACCATGCCGCCGCTAGACACGCCGACCAGGACGACGTCGCGCAAATCGTTGAAATAAAGGAGCTTGGCAATCTCCTCGCCATGGCCTTCGGTGTCGATGCCGGCGCGCAATTGGCCGGCGCGCTCCGCGCAGCCATCGAGCGAGGGCGAGAGCACATTGTGACCGCGCGCGCGTAAGCGCTCTGCGACAAGATTCCAGATCCATCCGCCTTGGCAGAAGCCGTGGATGAGAATGAAAGTGGCAGGCAATTGGTTTTCTGTTCCGGTCATTGCGGCGAGCCTTTAGTTGGAAGCGTGAGGCCAGCGATCCTAGTGGATTGACGCATTCAGAGGATTCCCGAATGCGGTAACTTGGGCCATGCTCTTGGCGTGAGAGCAGGCATCGTCATCGAAGTCACCCCGGAGGATCGCGTCCGTCTGGAACGGATCGTTGGGGACCGCAACACTCCTCAGAAGCATTCGACGCGCGCCTGCGTGGTCCTGGCGACCGCCGAGGGCTGCGTGACACTGGAGATCGTGCGCCGGTCGGGCCTGTCGAAGCCGGTCGTCTGGCGGTGGCAGGAGCGGTTCATGCATGAAGGCGTGGACGGTCTGTTGCGCGATAAGACGCGACCATCTGGCAAGCCACCGCTGCCGGACGAAACGCTCAGACGGGTCGTCAATCTGACGCTCGCCGCGCCGCCCGGCGAGACGACGCACTGGACGGGTCGCGCCCTGGCCGCGGCCGCTGGCGTGAGCCTGCGCTCCGTGCAACGAATCTGGGCGGCGCACGGCCTTACGCCCCATCGCGTACAGACGTTCAAGCTCTCTACGGATCCACGCTTCTTCGAGAAGTTCACCGATCTCGTTGGTCTGTACGTCGATCCACCTTCTCATGCCGTCGTGCTGTCGGTCGACAAGAAGAGCCAGATCCAGGCGCTCGACCGCACCCAGCCAGGGCTGCCGATGAAGAAGGGACGCGCCGGCACGATGACGCATGACTACAAGCGGCACGGCACCATCATGCTGTTCGCCGCGCTGAACATCCTGGATGGCACGGTCATCGGCCGCTGCATGCAACGACACCGGCACGAGGAGTTCATTCGCTTCCTCAACGCTATCGAGCGGGCGGTTCCAGCCGGGAAGCTGATCCATGCGATTGCCGACAACTGCGCTACCCATAAGCATCCGAAGGTCCGAGCCTGGTTCGCTCGCCATCCGCGCTGGACCTTCCACTTCACGCCAACTTCCTGCTCCTGGCTCAACGCCGTCGAAAACTTCTTTGCCACCCTCACCAAGAGACGGCTCGAGCCTCGGGTATTCTGCTCTATCGTCGACCTCCAGGCCGCCATCAACCGCTACCTCGCCGAGCACAACCACAAACCCAAGCCCTTCGTCTGGAAGGCAGACCCGAAGCGCGTCCTCGCTACTATCGAACGCGGGAAGCAAGCGTTAGAGTCGATCCACTAGGAATTCAATACCCGCCGCGAATTGTCTGCTTTCTCTTCGCGTCTTCCAGGCACCATTCGTATGCAGGATTGCTCGCGGAGTAGCCGGCACACTGCCTCGGGGGCCCCTGGTGATCGACACGATCCTTTGCGAATGTCGGCGTGCCGGCAACCAAAGTGAAAGCCACGCCCAGTACCAGTAGCAGGGCGGGAGCGGTTCGTCGGTTCTCCTGTCGATTTTCTGATTTGATGCTCACGGATTCGATTCCCGCGCCTTGAACTGGATATGGCACTCCAAGCTGCGGACTAAAGTGCCGGGCACGCTAGCGATAGCGCCGTCGCCCGACCACTGCCCTTTAGGGAAGGCCCGGGGGCGATCGTCGATCAATGCCGCGACCTGCGCGAGCAGCGTGAGCTCGGCGACGGATCGGATCTGAAGCTTGGTTGTTATGGCGGTCCTGTGGAGCTTCGCCGTCCGCTCGTATACCCCCAGGTTGGCCGCGATCTGCCGAGCGAGTGCTACGCGATGCGGCCTGAGCAGTGTCTTCCGAAGGATAGGCGCTTACTCCACCAACTCGAAATCGCCCGGCTTCCAGGTCTTGTCGAACCAAGGCTGTAGAGGCCCGTAGAGCCGAAGAAGTACGTTCCAACCTTTGCCGGGCCAAGTCTGCACCCAGTTTCCTTCTTTCCCGGCGGGCGCTTTTGGACCAAACCAAATGGTGTAGGAACCGTCAGAGTTCGCCTTCAGCGACCTGCTATTGCTATCGAGCCCCGCAAGCTTCTGGTCCGTTTCCAGGAGCGACCGGGTTTGGTTGTCATAGACCACAAATGACCAGAAATCCTTCGCCGGGATCGGAGCTGGAAGGGTAATCATGTAGGTCTTCGAGCCATCAAGGTACTGTCCCTTGGAGTCGCGGAAGGCCCCAGCATACGCGGAGCCTGAACCGACCTTCGCCGCTGCCATCGCTGGTGAAATGCCGGTAGCGTAGTAGTGGAACATCGTGCGCGCATCCAACATGCGCTCAGCGCCATCGAGGAACTCGTAACTGCCGCCGATGAATGGGGTAAGCCATTGACGATCGGGGTAGAATTTTGTCCGGGTATCACGCGGGGCGAACAGGATTGCCCGCGCCGTGGCGTTGCCCACTGCGGCCGCGTCGGTCAGAATCTTCTTCATGCGTTCGTCCGGTGCGAACGGCATGCCTTTCTTGATCCCAATCGCGGCGAATAGCCCCACCGTCTCTGGTTCAACGAAGTCGGCTGGCTCTTTCTGCACGACGGAGTTGAGCTCTTCGTAGAAATGGAAATCGTTGGCGTGGATCGTGTTGAATTTCAGGCCCGATGCGTTGACGAACGTAGTAACCGGCGGGGTCTGTGCCACCGAAAGCGGGTAGACCGCGGCATTCGCCTTCGCAGCCTGCACGGCGCCGGCGACGTTGCCGCCCTGAACGAAGGCCCGGAAGAATATGAGTACGGTATTTGTGCGAGGCTTGGCGATGAAATAGCCGACCGGCGGCAGCGCCCCGGTGTAGCCTGGAGGAACAAAAAGATATTTGCCGCCCTTGCCTTGGTCAGGCCCCGTATAGCCGATGTCCACAATCCACCGGAAATAAGCATCGTCCACCGGCCCCAGCACGTTGGGCGGGACTTGCAGAACCACCGGCCCCTTCGATAAATCGAGGCAGGTGAACAAATAGACCGTTGTCGTGTTCGGCGTCAGGAACAGCGAACGCGCGTCCATGAGGTTCTCGGTGATCCCGATGCCCTGGTTGGGCGTCACGCCGACCTGATTGACCCCCTCGCACGCGGCGTAAACAGAGGTGGCGGGAATGCCTGCCATGAATGCTTCGATACCCCGACTAAAATCGAGCTGATCGTACACGAGCCGCACGGTTTCATCGTCGGGGGCGCCGTCGGTGAATCTCAGCGTGCCGATGCGCGTCTCCACCTTATCTGGCGTCGTGATCGACGTAGGGACGTCAGCCGAGTACTTGGGCGCGCTGACGGTCTGCGCCCACGCCAGCGTGGAGGCGAGCGACAGTAATCCACCGAGCGCAACTCGGCTGACTGTTACAAACATTACGCTGCTCTCCCTGGCTGCAACCGCGCCTGTCTGTGTCGCGGCTACGATCTGTTAGCTGTTACAGGTCGGGTGTCTAGAGTGCCGGGCACGCTAGCGATAGCGCTGCCGCTCGACTACTGCCCTTTAGGGAAGGCCGGAGGGCGATCGTCGATCAGCCCCGCGGCTTGCGCGAGCCGCGTCAACTCCGCGACGGATCGGACCTGAAGCTTGGTCGTGATCGCGGTGCGGTGGAGCTTCACCGTTCGCTCGTTGATTCCTAGGTTGGCCGCGATCTGCTTGTTGAGCCTTCCTTCGACGACCTGCCGCAAGACGGTAAGCTCGCGAGAGGTAAGCGCACCGACACGAACCTGCAGCGCGCGCAACTGAACAGCTTCCGCGCGCAGACGGGCACCGCGAGCGATTGCCCGATCCACCGCCGCGAGGAGGTCCTCCTTGGGTGCGCGCTTGGTAAGGAAATCTTCGGCGCCCTGACGCATCGCCTGCACGGTCGTCGGGATGTCGCCCTCGCCCGTAAGGAAGATCACCGGCAGCAACTTGGCTTCGCGTGTCAGCGCGCGCTGCAACTCCATGCCGTCCATTCCGGGCATCCGAAGGTCGGCGATTACGCAGCCCCCGGCATCATCCAGGTTGGCGAGCAAATCGGCGGCTGATTTGAATGTCTCAACCGTGTAACCCGCCGCACGTAGCAACCGCGCGACCGCCGCAAGGAAGGCGGTGTCGTCATCAACGACACGGACGACTGGCGTGCGTTCGTTCATGATGGGCCGGAGCCCGTTGCGACCGGCAGCGTAAAGCGGAATGTTGCGCCTTCCCGGGTGCCGTTCTCTGCCCAGATGCGCCCACCATGTGCCTCGATAATGGTGCGGGATATCGAGAGCCCGATGCCCATTCCGTTCGGCTTGGTGGTGAAAAACGGCTCGAACAGACGCCCAAACCTTTCCGGCGTGACTCCGAGCCCGGAGTCGACGACCGCCACGGCAATCTCGTCCTCGCCGTGGAACTCTGCTCGCACTGTTACCGTCCGCCGCTCGACGGGCACCCCTTCGACGGCATCCAGTGCGTTGAGAACGAGGTTCAGCAGCACCTGCTGAAGCTGGACCGGATCGGCCATCACGGAAGGCAGTCCGGGGGCTGCTTCGATCTCCAGCCTCGCCTTGCGTGTCAGGGAATCAATACGCGTCAGCTTCGCAACGATTTCGAGCAAGGCGTTCACGGATACGGCGCGCGGGGCGAAGCTGCTGCGTTTGAGCAACGCGCGCAGTCGCTCGATCACGGCGCCGGCCCGCTGGTCGTCCTGCCGGATGTCGGCCAATATGGCCCGCAGTTCGTCGAGATCCGGTGGGGCACGCTGCAGGAATAGTTCGGCCGCTTCGCTGTTGCGCAGAATTGCGCCAAGAGGCTGGCTCAGCTCATGCGCCAGTGCCGATGCGAGCTGCCCCAGCAACGAGACCCGGCTGGCATGCGCAAGCTGACTGCGCAATTGTTGCAGCTCCATCTCCCTGTCGTGTCGCGCAGACGCGTCGAGCACTACCCCGCGCAGGCGGATCGGCTTGCCCCGGGCGTCGCGCTCGATCTGGCCGCGAGACACCATCCAGAGCGTCTGACCTTCAGGGGCGGGTACGCGGTACTCCGCGTAGTAGCCGCGTTCGGAGGCCAGAGCAATTTCGACAGCGTGATTTACGGCCTCGCGGTCGTTAGGGTGTACTGCGCTCAGAAATCGCACGAAGCTGATTGGCTTCGATTCCGAAAATCCGAACATCGCGCGAGCGGTGCTGCTGAACCAGATCCCGTCGCTGACGATGTCCCAGGCCCACATGCCAAGGTTGGCGGCGGCACTGGCAAGGTCCATTCGGCGTTCGCTTTCCCGCAACTCGTCGGTAAGTTGGGCCACCGACAACACGTCCTCATTCAGCTGGTCGATCATTGCGATCAGGATGGCGATGTAGGCCCAGCTGAACAGGTAGGGTGACCGCAAGATTCCAGTTTCCACCAATGCCGAGTGCACGCCGGCGGCAAGGGTGAAAATCACTATGCTGCCTCCCACAACGAGAGCACGCCGGCGTCCGCCGCGACGCCACAATCTCACCGAAGCATCGGCCACGAACACGATCAGCATCAAGGCAGCCAAATAGGGGAATGCGTTCCAGGGGTTTGGCACACCCTCGACTATCTTGAAGGTTGCGCCGCCGAACGTCTCGACTGTCCGAAGCCCGGTGATCGTGCGATAGGTCATGTCGGATCCGGGAACCAGGTCCGACGCCGCCCCGATCGCATACAGGCAAGGCACCGTCAGCGCGAGCCACCTGTTCCCGGTGCCGAAATAGACCCAGATGAAGGCTGTCAGCGATACGATGATCGCACCCAATGCGGCGTCCATCGTGCGCATCAGCCCCTCAGCGTCGGCGACGCTGTCCACCCGCATAAGGGCCAGCTCCAGCCCGGAAAAGCCGGCCATTGCGACCGCGCTCAACGAATACAGCAGACGGGCGGCACGCGGCGGCCGAGCGAGACCGATGCGCAGCTCGATCAAGCCCAGAGTGAGGCAGGCTGCGGCCACCATCGGCCAGCTCGCGGTGATCCAATTCATGGCAAAATACCGATGGCTTCGCCCCCCCTTGCCGCCCAATCGGTCCAGCACCGCCCCCGATCGCCCGGGACTGCAATTTTACTCTAGGCACCGGCACAACGCGCAGGTCGCGGGCTGTCCCTGTGCAGCGCACAACATGCACCTTGGTCTCGGTAGCGCCAAGTATAGAGCGTCAGCCACCGCGATGCGATACTGCCGTGCACGCAACTCAATATTGTGCAGTGGCGTTTGGAAACGGCTGTTCGGGGGAGACGTTCGATTCCGTCATGGAAAAGATGCGGTTGAGAGCCTGCGGGAAACCCGCCTCGTGCACTGCATGGTGACCGGGGCATATCGCCCGCTGGCGGTCCTATAAATTCGGCGCGAACGGACGCTCGTGACGCCTCAATGCCTAACTCCGGGAGGTGCAACTGCCTGGCGAATCGCGTCGAGAAGCTCGCTTCCGGCGTCCGTCTTGCGAAAAAACCCCGCGCACGGGCCCGCCATCGCCACCTGCTGCGCTCTCGGGTCGTCGTGGGCGGTAATGAAGAGAACCGGCGTCAAGTCGCTCTCGGCCGCGAGTTGATCTCGTAGATCCAAGCCGGACGCACCGGGCAACTGGACGTCGAGGATGAGGCAATCAAACTGGGGTTTCTTCATATCTGCGCGGAATTCTTCGGCGGATGAATAGGTAACCGGCCGCATTCCGGCCGCGCTCACCAGCCGGGCGAGCGAACGACGAAGGCTCTCGTCATCGTCGACGATGCCCACGTAGAAATTGCCCAAACCGCCATTTGCCACAACGGCCCAGGATACGGAGGCGGCGGGACCACGGCCACTTCCCTTTGGGGAAGGTTTCTCGCGGCGTGGCCAGTTGCTCCATATGGCAGGGTCTATGACGGGTATTTCGGAATGGCCCGCGGTTTACTTGTGCCACCCCACGTAGGCCATTCGTGCAAACGCGCCGACCTTCCCTAAAGGGCAGTAGTGACCTCGCGGAATGATCGATAGCGTGATGCGCGTTTACCTGACGCTGAGGAGACCTGTGAAGGTCACGAATACGAAACAAACCAGTTTCATCGCGACAGCCGCAAATGATCGATACCGCCGCGAGCCGCACCGGCCTTCGCCGCACAGAACGTCAGCAATGAGAGGAAAACGCAATGACCGAGCAAACCAGCAGCGACCTGCCCGAGGATAGCCAGCCCAATACCGACAAGTCCTCGTTCAATCGGCGCGACCTGCTGGTTGCGGCCGGCGTGGCTGTTGCCGCCGGCGCGACATTGCCGATGCTGGGGGGTGCGCTGTCGCCGGTGCGCGCGGAGTCCGGAGGGGGGAAGCCGAACGTTGTCTTCATCCTGGCCGACAACGTCGGCTACGGCGATTTGGGCTCATACGGCGGCGGCGCGATGCGCGGCGCGCCGACGCCGCGGCTTGACGAGATGGCTCGCGAAGGGTTGCGCCTCACGCAATTTCTTGTGGAGCCTGCCTGCACTCCATCACGCGCGGCGCTTATGACGGGGCAGTATCCGATCCGCCACGGGCTGTCGTTGCTCGCGTCGCCGGGCGGGCCCTTTCATCTTTCGGGTGGGGCCTACACGATGGGAGAGCTGTTCAAGGACGCGGGGTACGCGACGGCTCTGTTCGGTAAGTGGCACCTTGGAGACGCCCCGGAGAGCTTGCCGAGCGCGCACGGCTTCGACGAGTTCTATGGGATCCCGCCGGACACTTCGTGGAACGACGCGATAACGGTCTCGCTCATGACGATGAGCCATTCCTTCGATGCGCCCGAAAGCGCCCTGATCGAGAAGGGGCCCTGGATCATGCAGCAGAAGGCCGGCGGACCGATGGAGCGCGTGAAGCCTTTCACGCCCGAGGTGCGCACGGAGATCGACAACGACCTGACCGACCGTTCCATCGCCTTCATGAAGGAACAGACTGCGGCAGGCAAGCCGTTCTTCCTCTATCTGCCGTTCTCGATGGGGCACGCGCCAAACCTTCCGTCCAAGCAATTCGCCGGAAAATCGCGCATAGGGAACTATGGCGACAAGATGATGGAGGGCGATTATCACGTCGGGCAAGTGCTCGACACGCTCAATGAACTCAAGGTCGACGACAACACCATCGTGGTCTTTGCGTCCGATAACGGGCCGAGCGGCTGGATTTTAAGGGAATTGGGCAACCTTGGAACGCCCGATATGGGCAACCCCGGTCCCTTCCGCGGCGAACTGGGCGAGGCGACGGAGGGCGCCATCCGCACCTGCTGCATCATACGCTGGCCCGGGCACGTGGAGCCTAACACCGCCTCCTACGCCATGTTCTCGATCATGGACTTCGTGCCGACCTTCGCGGCGATCCTCGGCGCCAAGCTACCCACGGATCGTCCCTACGACGGGGTGGACCAGACAGCAGTGCTTTCTGGCAAGAGCGAAACGGGGGCCCGCGAAACGCTGCTCACCTTCAATGGCCCGGATCTGGTGGCGGCGCGGTGGAAGCAGTGGCGCTTCTATTTCAAGGATATGGCACTGACCGGTACTGGCCAGCAAATGCTCGGCGGGCTCTACACGACCGCAAGCCCGATTTATTTCCCGAAAGTTTATAACATCGAGATGGATCCCCGCGAGGATCTCAATGTCGGCGGCACCTATGTCTTCATGGTGGGGCCCGTATACAAGGCGATTGGAGAGTACGAGGCGTCGGTCCAGAAATATCCGAACCCGCCAGCCCCCAACCTGACGCACTTTGCAGGACGCACAATGCCGGGTTAACGGACCAGGCGGGGGGCATCGACATGCAAGGGCA
>Ga0265313_10000817_pt1 | contig 31474 bp, 28 predicted proteins | sample 4123metaG_FD_203122 | JGI IMG/M metagenome (GOLD analysis project Ga0265313, IMG submission 203122) | Rhizosphere microbial communities from Carex aquatilis grown in University of Washington, Seatle, WA, United States - 4-1-23 metaG | ecosystem: Host-associated > Plants > Roots > Rhizosphere >... | reverse complement strand
TGCATCTGACGCCGATTCCCAGAGTCGATTCAGTAAAGCTTCGGCGGTAAAGACCTTGCCCTGATTGCGCAGGAAAAATTCCAAGAGAGCATATTCACGCGCCGATAGCCTGATTTCTTTGCCGTTTTTCAAAAGACGATAACCATCTGGTTCCAGAATCAGATCACGATATTGAAGGGCATTGCTCAAGACCTGTTCCGGACGCCTGAGCATCGACCTCAGGCGCGCACAAAGTTCGCGCAGCTCAAACGGCTTTGTCAAATAATCATCAGCACCACTGTCCAGCCCCTGCTCTTTATCATTGAGCTGGGTCTTTCCCGTCAGCATCATGATGCGTATGCCTTTGCCTGCGGCGCGCACTTCCTTGCAGACCTGCAAGCCGTTAACAAGCGGCAAGTCCCAATCGAGGATTACCGCATCATAGTGATACGTCTTCAGGTTAAGGAGCGCTGCTTGACCGTCACCGACGACGTCCACATCGTGGTGCTCGCCCTTGAGCCACAATTTGATGGTCTCTGAAAGATCAACATCGTCTTCGACGACCAGAATTTTCGCCATGTTTCCCAATACCGCAGTAAACCCGACTCCATTTTTGCACGATCCTGCACAAATTCCACACGATTTTCTCACTACTTCCGCGCAGCCCAGGCGATATGGTGTGCAGAGTGCGTATGCTCACGATCCTAAGCAAGAGGTAAAAGAAATGACTAGGTTTGATCAGCCCGATTGTTGCCCATCAAATCAGGCGGTGGCTATCTCGAGAGCACTGGCACCGTCCAACAGTGAATATATGTCCTATCAACCTGCCCGGCAGGAGGACTCGAATGCTGAAGAAATCAGCAAGATGATGTGCGGATTTGAAATTAACAGAGAAAACGAGTCACAAGATCGAGATAAACCAAAATCTGCTCTCTGTCCAAAGGAGGAAGGACTGGCAGCGCTTGCCGGGGAATCAATCATGAATGACGGCAGAATAGACCAAGCGACTTTTGATCTGGTGGCCATGACCTATCAAACGGATAAAGAGAAATGCAACGCCTTCATAAACGCCATCAATTCGCATATTCCTGACAAATCTCCGCAACTGTATCTCGCTTCTCGCCCAACCTTTCAAGGCAAACAAACCTGCCTTGAATTGGGTATAAACACGCTTCGCTCCAGGCCAACAGTTTCAAACAGATGGCCACTCGAAACTGCAGTTCAGCAGAGAAACGGCAGTACACAGATTGTTAACCACGACTTTGTCAATTCTCCAAAATTCGGATCAGCACAACCCTCAAAAAAACCGGATTTTAAACCTTCGGCTCCGATGTGGCTTCCGTTTTCTGAGCTGGTTCCTTAAGTTTTTCATCAGCACTGTAAGCACCGGCACCAAAAGCGGCCAGAAGAAAAAATCCACCGGCTACTCCAATCGACTGGAAGAAATTCATGGCGTGATTGGAGTTGAAGCCCGGTTCGGCATTCCAAAATGCATGCATGATGCAGGCATTGGTAAGAGTGTATACAGCTGCCAATAAAGCAATTTGTCTGGCCATGTAGCCAATCAGAATAGCCACCCCCAGTACAAACTCAGCGGCGATTGAAGAAGCCAGTATGGGAGCAGCAAATGACTGAGCAACCGGTGTCAGCATCGCCAACTGCACCTGCCAGCCGGCAATGTTGAAGCAAGCAGCCCAGAAAAGCGACATGCAAAGAAAGAATCGCGCAAATAGTGCCAAAAGGGATGAGTATTTCTCGATGGATGCATCTACTTTTGGCATCTGTCTTTAGAATCCTTTGATGGAATTCAGAAGGGCTTTGGTCTGCGCAAGCTTGTAATCTTCAGAATCAAGGCAAACGCCCTGGATGATGACTGCGTTCTGTGTCGACTTCGGCATCACGCAACCAATCAATTGGGAAAACTTTTTGCCGCCTCTTTCACTGTATCCAGTCACATAGTTCATCTCCTCACCGCCGACGGTGAGCTTGCCTCTGTCTTTGATGTTGACCTTGGCGGAAGTCTTTTCCGGATCTACTCCGGACATATTCGGCACGCCTTTGTCTGCGTAGCCTTCAATCACTTCATCGGAGCTGATTTCCTTGCCGGTGCGCGGCAGCTTCAACAGCGTAACGGTCATGTTGTCCTTTTCATTGTTGAGCATGGCCACACTGGTGCCAAACATATTGAGCGCCATGCCGAATTTCCAACCAGTCGGCAGCGGTTCTGAAAATTTGGCAATCGACTCGGCCGTCGTTTTGACCTTAGCCGGATCCATAATGTCTTTCATGGCGGAGCCGAAGAAGAAAACACCACCGGCAATCAGTCCGATGATAGAAATCGTCCCTACAATCATGACGCCGATCAGAACCTTGACCCAGGTAGCCAGTCCCTTTTGATCGCGAATTTGATTCCGGAATTGATTCCTCATGTGCTTGCCGGCTTGATTGCTCAATGTCATAACGTTCCTTCTTTGATTAATGCCCTTATTAAGAGATCTGACTAATTGTACTTGCTACGCGTGCACGTTAGGGGTATTTGGAAAATTTGGCGGATTCGGGGGACTGGCCGGCGGTCCCTGGGGATTGGCCCTGATCGCGTGCAGGGCTTCCCTCATTTCATCCATCGTCTGGTAACGATGGTCCGGATTTTTCGCCAGCGCTTTCAGGACAAAGTTGTCTACCGACTCGGGAATATTCAATTCCGGTTTGGCCACACGCAAAGAATCGGGTGATTGATTGACGTGCATCATGATTGTTTGCACTGCAGTATTTCCCATTAGAGGCGGGCTGCCAGCAATACATTCATACATGACACAGCCGACTGAATAAATATCCGAGCGGGCATCCAGTTTGGTGCCCAATCCTTGCTCCGGGCTCATGTAGAGCGGGCTGCCGATCAGGTCTCCGGTTCTGGTCAATTCTTGAGTATTGCTACCCTCTTCTCCTTCGCCTGTCATCATTTTGGCAATGCCGAAGTCGACAATTTTGACGAAATCGCGTCCATCGTCAGTTTGCGTCAACAAAATATTGCTGGGCTTCATGTCGCGGTGAATGACCAGGCGCTTGTGCGCATGCGACAGCGCATCCAGTACTTGATCGAAAACAGCAAAGAAACGGGCCGGCGGCATTCCCTCCCCGCTCTTCAACAGCTGCTCCAGATTGACGCCGGGAATCAGCTCCATGACCAGGTACGGAATTCTTCGGCGCTCGGTGATACCAAAATCAGTGATGGTAACAAGATTGGGATGCTTCAATGATCCGACCGCTTTAGCCTCATGCTTGAAACGCTCCACGGCATTGGCCTGGCGCGCAAAGGTTGGATGCAGAAGTTTGATCGCCAGTTTTTGCCCGGTGTGCATATGTTCTGCACTATAGATAATGCCCATGCCGCCCTCGCTCAAGGGCTCAATCAAATGATAGTGCGAAGGCAAATCGATCTCGCTCAAACTGTCGGGATCGCCTCTGCCCATGTCGTTGATACCTGAGACAAGGGTCAAATCCTCGCGCGTCATGGCATCCAACGTGCGCAATCGGCGCTCCGGCATATGGAAGTTGATCAAGGTTTGAGCAAGCAATGAAGAAGTCACCGCCGCATCCTTCTTCAAGGTCTCAGGCGCATTTTCATAGTGATGCAGTGAATAGGCCAGGCGCCGGCGATCGATGACGAAATCCCACATGGCCATCAATCCATCCAGTCCTTCCAATCCTTTGGGGACTTTGAATTCGGAGAATTGCGGCACCGCTTTCAATAATATGCGCGTGTCTACAACAATTGCAATTGCCAGTGATGCCACCCACAATCCAAAGGCAAGATAACCATTAAGAGCAACAACATTGAGAATCGAAGTAATCCAATCGGTGTTGACCAGGCTGTAATTATAGGCAGCGTGATCGAGCATGGATACAGCCAATCCGACGACCGCGCCAATCGCCGCCACTTTCACATTGGTCTTGAAGAAAAATCCGAAGCCGATTCCGGCAGCTGCCAGAGACGACCAGATCAGGTGTCCGGAAACCATTCTTCCATTATTGATCTCGGCTGTAGGCAGCCAGGCCAGTTGTCCGTAAGCAGCGCTGTGCTGGTGTGCGGCCGCGTATTCCAGGCATGAGAAACCGGCACCAAGACAGGCACCAGCCAGAATGAAGTCGGTCATCCCCATAGTAAATGTGCTGAATCTTCTGCCGGCGATCAGCAAGATAATCAGAGGCAGCAGTTTGATTACTTCCTCCACCATTGCCATAGCTATTTCGGTAATGCCCGGCCCGGCAAAGGCAAAGATTTTGACGACGGCATGAGAAACAATCACGGCCACTCCGGTCATGAAGGCGCCCCAGAGAAATAGCGACAAAAGACGCCGGAGCACAAGCGTGCGGGTAAATGTCGAGATAATTGCAAGAACCGCAAGCACAGCCAGGTTGAAGGCAATGGCAGAAAGAATGCTGGGGCCGATTTGCCCCCAGGCCATGAGCACGAAAAAGCCCATGCCGATATAGATAAAAAGCAGACGCAAGGACCAGGGCTTGACGCCCTGGCTTTCGGATTTCGCCTTTTTAGGCGACGCATTCACTGCCGATGGTGCTTTTGCCTCTGTCACTGAAAGTACTCCAAAGGCGGTGGCTCTCTGTTATCTTGAGCAGGTGGCTCCTGGTTGCCTTGCAAATTTTTTTTCGGCTCAATCAAAGTAGAACGTCCGACTTTCTTCGGGTCTCTTGTTGGATCGATAGGCTCCGGTACAGGGGGCTGCTCAGGCGGCATCGGCTGCGGCTGAGACGGGAAGCTCGGCATTTGATCCGCAGGCAAAGGCTGACGCGGAGCTTGATGCGGCGGCAGGCGCAGTATCGGAACAGGACCGGGAGCTTCCGATTGATCAGACATCTGGCTCGGCACTTCCTGATAGGAAGTCTCTATGGGCTGGTTGATCTGATTAGGTTGATTGGGTTGATTGAAAGAATTCTCCGCCACGTCGGCCGGCTCATCACGGAAGAAATCCACGCTGTGAGATTGACCGGTTTCGGGATCATCAACTGGCCCAGTCGGCAGATTCGTGGCCGCTTTGGCACCATATGTGATTTTGCGAACTGCCATATTGGTCTGGACATTACTCTTCTGATCGCCTTTTTTGGGATCGACTTTGGCTTTCGCCTTTGGATCTTTAAGGTCTTTGGAATCGGCTTTAGCCCTGGGATCTATCTTGGTTTTCGAATCTAGCTTGCCCTTCGGCTCGACTTTAGTTTTCGAGTCGATTTTGGTTTTTGAGTCAATCTTAGTTTTCGAGTCTATTTTAGTCTTTCCATCGATCTTGGTTTTCGATAAATTCTTCGTTGCTGCCTGGCTTCTGGCGCCCAGTCCGACTCCCAGCACCCCTTGATCGAACATGGTCAAAGCCAGATCGCTTGCCGACTGAACATTGGCTGCCTCACCTTGCGCTTCGGCGTCTGCCTGCGGAAGAGCAGCTTTGAGAGGAGAAACCTGCGTTGCCTCAAGAGTAGAATTTTTGACGCTGACAAGATCTTTATAAGCCAATCTATATCTGGCAGTCTCGCCGGCGCCCGGATCGATGAAGCGAGAAGGGTCAACGCCATCGGTTTTGCCGGTCAGACGTTTTCCGGGCAAAAGAGTCAGAACAATAGCCGCCAGTCCAGCCCCCAAGCATGAAAGGGCAGCCAGGTCAGTGACCCAGTAACCAACATGCATTAGACAATATTCCGAGGGCACTGAGAATCCTCACTCCAAGGCCAGTATCGCAATCACCTCTGTCTGAATAGGTTGCCCAAAGACAAGGACCTGATCATCTCCTACATAAGCATCGATTTCGCTGCGCACTCCGAATTCTTCCAGATAAACGCCGGGCTCAATCGAAAATCCCGTGTGGGCAATGATTTCCCTTTCGTCTTTGGTCTCCAAATTATCAATATTGGCACCATTTGCATGCACTTCGGTGCAGATGGAATGACCGGTGCGGTGTACGAATTTGTCTCCATATCCGCGCTCGACAATATAGTTGCGGCAGACGTCATCGACCTGGTAGCCGTGGACTATTGACTTGCCGCTTACCTTTTCGGACACATAAGCGAGAGCAGCATCGCGAGCACCGCGCACCACCTCGAAGATGTCGACATACTTTTGAGGGACGCTGTCACCGACAAATCCGGTCCAGGTAATATCGGCGTAAATTGCGTTGTGCGGCGCATCCAACTTCGCCCAGATATCGAGAAGGACAAAATCACCCTTCTTAATTTCGCTGTATGAATCTCTAGACGGCTGATAGTGGGGCAAACCGCTGTGCGCATTCACTGCCACTATGGGCGGTGAGGAGGTGATCATGTTGTTATCTTCGTATAACTTGCAGATGTGCTGTTGCACCTCATATTCGTTTATAGATTTGCCGGCATTGATACGCTCTTTAATCAGTTTGAACGCTGAGAAAACAAACTTGCGCAAGTTCTCTGCGGCTTTGACGTGACTCTTCAGTTGTTCGTCACTCCACACCGCCTCGAATTTTTGAACGAGATTAGCGGAAGTAGAAACTTCAGGTCCGGAAGCGCGCACCAATTCAACAATGCCGCTGTCGACGCGAGAAACATAAGGAATGTGATTCATGGGCGAATATTGCATGGCCACTTGCTTGACGCCGCCGAGAACTTCTTTGAGGACGGTCTCCAGTTGCTTCCAGCCGAGATAAACACGTTTTTCGCCCGGCAGGGAATCAAGAGCGTCCATCTCGATGCGATGGACAATCTTTATGGGCTGGCCGGATTCAGGCACGAAATAGAACCAGCGGCGCGTGAAGTGCCCTTCCTCCAAACCCAAAATGCTTAGCGCCAGTGGGTCATTGCCATGAAAGAAATAGAACAACCAGCCCTCCAGTTCTTCCTCCTTTATGGCGGACTGAACGGATTCCAGGTCAAATTTGCCGGCGCCTTTTGTTGTTTCTGTTTTCTTGGCTACACTCGCCTTCATGGGCGCCCCCTTGTCAATCTTCAGCCGTTTTGCAACATAATTAGTCGATTAGATACAAATGATAGTTTAGATTGTATTGCTAAGTGCATGATCCAGAATGAAAGCTTATGTGAACGTAGGCGAGATTGAAACTTACCGGGAGCGCGTTATGTGGGAAAAGCCAAGTTACGAAATCATCAGCGCCGGCGCCGAAGTGACAGCCTACATTCACAAGAGGTAAGGGCATAAATGCGCCTGATCATCCTGGGAACGGGCGCCGGCGGCGGCTGTCCTCAGTGGAATTGCGGTTGCCAGAATTGCAATTTTGCCAGAGAGCATCCAGAAAGCGCACGCACGACTGACTCTCTGGCTATTTCATATGAAGAGGACGGCGAAACGGCCTGGGCAATCGTCAACCCAGGTGTCGATTTAAGGCATCAACTGGCCAGACACCCGCAGTTGCATCCGCCCAAAGGCGGGGAGCTGAGGAAAACTCCGATCAGGGCAGTAATTCTTTCGGATGGCGAACTCGACCATACGGTAGGACTGATTAATCTTCGTGAGGGGGCGAACCTGAAAGTGTTTGCCACATCCTCGGTTCTCGATTTAATGGAGACATCTTTTCCTGTCCGCTCGGTTCTCAGCAACTACGCAAACCTGGATTTTTGCCGCATCGTCCCGGGAGTGCCGTTTTCCCTGGGAGAAAGTCTTAAGGTTACGGCAGTGACACTGAGCGGCAGGCAACCTCGATATGCCAAAGAACATAGGCCGGCAGCGGCAGCTGATCCAGTCATCGGTCTGCGCTTTGAGACCAATACCGCGATGGCAGACGCTATTGCCTATGCACCGCAGATTGCCTCCTGGGATGACAACCTCGAATCATTGCTTAAAGGTGCAGAAATAGTCCTTGTGGACGGCACTTTCAATACATCCGACGAATTGCAGTCTCTTGGCGTCAAGGCCGGACCAGCCGAAAGCATGGGTCACCTGCCTCTTTCCGGGCCGAACGGTATTCTAGCCAGATTGCAGGTTTCGAAAGCAAGAGTAAAACTCCTCACTCATATCAACAACACCAACCCGATTTTGCGCGATAATTCCCCGGAAAGACAGGCGGTCGAAAAAGCCGGGGTCAAAATTGCAGTCGACGGCATGTGCCTTTCGACAAGCAAAGTCGGGGAAACGCTTCGTGATTGATGTAAAGTCGAGCCAGACACTGTTATCTGAAAAACAGTTCGTAGAACGCCTGGAAAAAATCGGCGAGCTGAAATATCACGATAAACATCCCTTTCATCAGCGCATGCACGAAGGCTCATTGAGCAAAGCCGAAATGCGACGATGGATCGCCAATCGCTTTTACTACCAGCAGTGCCTGCCTGTTAAAGATGCCCTTGTGCTGTCAAAATTGCCGCAAAGAAGCGACCGCATCCTCTGGCGCGAGCGTATTGTCGATCACGATGGCAGCACCGAGGATGATGGCGGCATCAACGCCTGGTTGAAATTCGGACAGGCGGCCGGAATTCCTACACAAGAGATGCTTGAGGGGAAACATCTGTTGCCGGCAGTGGTCTTTGCTGTTGATGCATATGTCAACTATTGCCGCTTGAACGAATGGTGGCTGGCTGTAGCATCTTCGCTCACAGAGGTGTTTGCGCCAAAACTTGTCAGCTATCGAATTGAAGTTTTGGAAAAGCACTATTCGTGGATCGAGCCAGGCGGGTTGAATTATTTCCGCAATCGGCTCAGCCAGGCTCCCAGAGACTCCCAACACGGGCTCTCTCTTGTATCCAAAGCGGCCGACACTTATGACAAACAACTGCAAGCGCTGAAAGCAGTGGAATTCAAATGCGACGTATTATGGTCACTACTCGATGCAATCGAACATGAATGAACCTGAAATGGAAGCTGCAAAAATGACTGACCATATCGAAAATCTAGTCAAAGAATCTATTCTGCAATTCGCTCAGGGCGTTCGCCTGAAAGACGATGAAGAAAGGCAATGCAAGCTCTTGCTGATGCCGGAAAGTATTGTCAAACTCAATCACTCAGCCAGCGAAGTTTTAGAGTTAGTTGACGGTCATCGGTCAATTGAAGAGATTTATTCCGAACTTGCCAAACGTTATGAAGACGAAACGCTGCACCGAGATCTGGCGGAGTTCATCACCGATGCGCTCACTCGCGGCTGGATTGAGATCAAAGACGGTTAGTGCTTTCAATGAATCAGCGAGCATGCCCTCCGCCTTATACACTAACAATGGAGCTTACGCATCGCTGCCCATTGCGCTGCCTCTATTGTTCTAATCCCTTGGAATTGACTCGCGCAGACAAAGAATTGCCAATTGAGAATTGGCTCTCCATCATCGAACAGGCAGCCGAAATGTCTGTCGTTCAAGCTAATCTAACAGGCGGTGAGCCGCTTCTATACTCCGCATTGCCGGAGATCGTCGTCCGCCTGAAGAAACACGATATCTACAGCAATCTAATTACCAGCGGCATCGGACTCACAGAAAAGGTTCTTTTTGAACTGATCGACTGCGGGCTTGAAAGCATTCAAATCAGCCTGCAATCAGCAAATGCGAGCACCGCAGAATTAATTGCCGGACGGCACGCGCAAGAACAGAAATTGGCTGCATTGAAATTAGCGGCGCAGTCGAAAATTCCTTTGACACTGAATATGGTGCTGCATAAACATAATCTCGACGAAGTTGAAGAGATCATCGATCTTGCAGAAAGTCTTGATGTGAAACGACTTGAGCTTGCAAACACACAGTATTACGGATTCGCACTCTTAAATTTGGAGCACTTGCTTCCGACTAAGAAACAAATGGAGGCAGCTCTTGCCGTTTACGATGCAAAGAAAAAAGAACTGGCAGGCAAAATGCAATTGAGCTGGGTGATTGGTGACTATCTGGAAAGTTCTCCCAAACCGTGCATGGGCGGCTGGGCCAGCCGGCATATTGTGGTTTCTGCAGATGGCACTGCCTACCCATGTCTGGCCGCAAACGCGATCAAAACTCTATTATTTCCCTCAACTAAAGAGAAGTCGCTGCGCTGGATCTGGGAAGAATCAGAGGCATTCAACGCCTTTCGCGGCTCTGACTGGATGGTTGAACCTTGCCGCAGCTGCGAGTTTCGAGAGAAAGACCTGGGCGGCTGCCGATGCCAGTCGTTTCTCCTGACCGGTGATGCATGTCAGGCCGATCCGGTTTGCAAACTATCTCCGCATCATTATATTGTCGAGAAAAAGATCGAGGCAGCCAGCGGTTTGAATAAAGAGAAATTGGTCTATCGGCAATTTTGATTTTTATGCACTACACTGCAAAGTACAAAAGATTGCATCTGGAGACTCATTCATGGACGCTGAAGGCAACAAAATCGATAAATTCCTGGCTGCTGCCAAGTTTGCGGTGGCAGGCGCATCTTCGAACCGGCGAAAATACGGCAACAAGGTGCTGCGCTGCTATTTGCAGAACAATCGCCAGGCCATTCCTATAAATCCACGGGAAGGCGAAGTGGAAGGATTGATCTCTTACGCTTCTCTCAAAGATTTACCCGAGCCAGTTGAATCAGTTTCCATCATTACACCACCGGCGGTGACCGAACAAGTCGTGGAAGACGCTATTGCGTCCGGCGTAAAACATCTGTGGATGCAACCGGGCGCTGAAAGCAGAGCGGCCATCCAGCGCGCCGAACAAGCCGGATTGAATGTCATACACGGCGGTGCCTGCGTACTTGTGGTACTGGGTTACCATGAGTTTTAAGACGGATTAGTTGGACTGACTGGCTTCGTCCAATACTTGTATGAAACGCTGCCTGAAAATAGAAAGAATGCCTCGCAGGTGTTCTTTCGGACATTCGCAGACTACGTTTCCCACGCCCTTTGCAAAATAATTGGTTAGTTCTGCCATATCCACGATGCAGGTATCGTTTGGATCCTTTAAGGCTTCTTCTAACCATGAGACAGGCGCAGAAAGAAAAATTCGGTCACGGGAGGTCATTGGATTATTCAGTTCGGCCAATGTGCCTTGTGGTGTCAAAAGCCAGATCTTTCCGGTCACGATCCGATAGGCGGGGAATTCTTTGAGCGCCGCTTCATTGCCCTTGCTTTGGAAAAACTCGAGACCATTTGGATATCCCTGCAGTTCCGACGCCAGCCACATCAATTTATCATCTGGGACAAGACCACGCAGCATGGGCAGCGCTTTAGCCAGAGCATCGGGTAGTGCCAGCTCCTTGTTAGTAATTTTTCTCTTCAGATCTTGCAATGGATTCTGCTCCACAGTTGAGTGTCTCATCGATTTGAGCCTTCGAAAGAGGCTTCAAAGAGGAATATTTCGCGCACCGCACACGAGTATAGATTCTTAGCTAGGTATAAGCCAGATGACTGGCTAAAAACCTAATAAGTTTCTCTTAGTTGCTTAGTAACGAGTATTTGTTGACGTGAATTGGCCTTATATGAAAAGCTTAGCAAAACCAGATGACATCCGGTAGATCTACCGTGACCATCTGCTGGTAGCAACTGCTGGTAAAAATACCGGGAAACATTATGACCAGCGCTCCAATAACGACCGCCATAGCCCCTCAAGAAGACCTCAAAGCCATAATCGCTCCAATAAAAGAAGAGCTGGCTCTTGTCGAAACGTGGCTGACTTCCAATCTTATTGACGATAATCCTTTCGTCGGAGAGCTTCTGGCTCAGGTCTTTCAGTCCGGCGGCAAAAGAATTCGTGTGGCAATCGCGCTTTTGGGCTCGAAAGCCAGCCTGATTGAGGGGCGGCAAATCGGTCGACTGAATATCATTCAAGCTGTGCTGACAGAGCTTATCCACACAGCCAGCCTGGTGCACGACGACGTGCTCGACTCCGCCTCGCTCCGGCGCGGCAAGGAGACAGTGAATAAACGCTTCAATGACCGCCTGGCTGTACTTTTGGGCGATTTGCTCTTTGCTCAGGCGTCCATTTGCCTGGCCCGGATCATGAACCCTGTTGTGGTTGGCATTTATGGACAGGTGCTGGGTGACCTTTGCGCTGGTGAAATAAAACAAATGCGCAGCCAGTTCAACACTGAGGTCGATTGGCAAGCTTATGTCCACAAGTCGATTGCCAAGACAGCCTCTCTGTTTGGCGCAGGAGCACATGCAGGGGCGATTTTGAACGCCGCGCCGGACCAGGTCGTTCAGGCGCTGAAAGACTATGGAGTCAATCTGGGCATTTGTTTTCAGATTGTCGATGACCTGCTGGACATAACCGGCGAAGCGACCGAACTTGGCAAACAGCCGGGCAGCGATTTGCAAGCCGGAGTAATCACGGCGCCGGCGCTTTATGTTTTGGAACGTGACGACGCGGCCGCTCAACGCCTGCGTGAGTTGATCAAAACCCGCCAGATTTGCACCGATGAAGGCTCGCAAGAAGGTATTGCCCTGATAAAAGCCAACGGTGGCGTCGAAGCCACTGTCAAACTGGCCGGTCACTATGCGGATCTGGCCAGGGAATCGTTGAGCGTAATTGCTCCTTCAGATGCTAAGAACTCTCTAGAGAGCCTTATAAATTACGTGCTTGTAAGAACAAAATGAGATGACATCCGCGTATCAGTCTAAGGACTCATCATTATTCAATCTTCTGCCTGTCAATCTCAGAGTCGACGGACGCAATATTCTGGTGTCCGGCGGCGGCAAACGGGCGCTGAAAGAAGTAATCAGGTTTATCGATTATGGCGCTCGGGTGGAAGCGATAGCGTCCCGATTCGCCAGTGAGTTGGAAGAGCTGAAAATTGCTTACTCCAATCGCCTCATTTTGACCAAGCGCGATGTGAATGACAGCGATCTCGAAAGAATCAAAGCCGGCCACTTTTTTCTGGTCGTCACCACCGGTCAGGATCTAGCCGAAAATGACAAACTGCTGAAAGTGGCTCAAGAAGCCAAGATTCTTAGCGCATCAGAAGACTTCAATCAGAGTTGCGATCTGGTTTTCGGTCAATCAGTCAAGCGCGGTCACTTAAAGGTAGCCGTCTCGACCGACGGAGTCAGCCATGCACTGGAAAGAGCTTTAATCGGCAGGCTGGAAGGAGTCCTGGTCAACGATATCGATCGCTATGTTTTGTTTCTCAATGCACTTTCTGAAAAACTCAAGAAAACCACACATGATGAAGCGTTCACACAAGAACAAAAGCAAGAGTTCGTGCGCCAACTGGCCGAATCGGAAGACATTTACAGAGCCGTCAGTCGCGGAAACTTCGATGAAGCGCGGCGCTTGACCGATCAAATACTGAGCGGCACCCATATGGAGGCAAGCCTGTAGGGGCGACGCCATACGTCGTCCGGTTTTAAAAACCCGGTTCTATAAACATCAAAAAACAACAGCCAATCAGGAAACCCGACAGATAGTGAACACAGAAAGCGAAAAGTTTTACCAGCCAACCGCTAAGACAAGCATAAAAAATGTGCTGGCTTCGGTGAAGCTCACGATTTTTCTGATGTCGATGACTGCGTTGACTGTGCTTATTGGCGCCTGGTGTCCGCAAGAATCAGCCAGCGGAAAAGAAAAGGTGGTCGAACAATTCGGACCAGATGCGGCGGCTGTGCTCACGCAATTGGGAATCACGGACATTTATCACAGCCCTTTTTTCCTTTCGCTTATTGCGATGCTCACGGTCAATATGATCGCATGCAGCTTCATGAGAGTCTTTCCGCGCGTGAAGTTGCTGCAAAAGCCACTGCCGTTTTTGGCGGGCAAAGAAATCGGCAAACTGCCGGTCAATACCTCCGTCGTTGTTGCCAAAAATGATCAGTCTGTGCTGGCTGCCGTTGCTCTCAAGCTGGCATCAAAAGGATTCAAGGTTTCCACAAACCAGGAAAAACTTCTTGCTGAATACGGCAAGTTCGGAAGACTGGCCGCCACCGTCACGCATATTGGTCTTTTGACTTTGCTCGTTGGTGTGACGATTACATCATGGACCGGTTTCTCTGGCTTTCAGCCGGTGCTTCTCAATTCGCACCTGGACTTTCATGAATCAGAGCACTCAAAACTGTGGGTGGGTAAATTGCCAGATTGGACTGTTCGCGTCGATGCGACTCGTCGCGAAGATCATCCAACTGGAGAGGCTAAGCAGTGGTTTTCCAAACTGGCTGTCATCGATAGTAAAGGCAAGGAAATCACATCACAAGAGATTTCGGTCAACAACCCCTTGTCTTACAAAGGTGTCGACATCTACCAGTCAAGCTGGGGACTGGATCACATAATTTTGAAATTTAACGGCAACGAAAGACGCCTCGACCTGCGCCCGATGGGCAAACTCTACGCTGCCTTCTTGCCGCTCGATCAAGGCACGATGATGCTCTTTTCGGTGAGAGCCGACGGCACCATCAAGGTTTTTGCCAAACGCCCGGACTGGGAAGGTCCCAGGTTGCTGACTGAAATCAAGAAAGGAGTAGCGGCCAAACTTGGTCCGGTCAACATCGAGTTGGTAAAGATCATGCCGGTCACCGGTCTTCAATATAAATGCGATCCGGGTCTCCCGGTAACATATGTGGCCTTCGCTTTCATCATCGTCGGCGTCATGATGGCGGCAATTCCGCACAGACATGTGTGGGTGAGTTTGGAAACAGCTGCGACAACAAAGGTTATCTATTTCGGCGGTCGTTCGGTGAAGGCAAAGGTAGGCTTTGAACGATTGATCAAGGAACTGGAAAAGCAGATTGGCAACGAGTTTGGACTGCCAGCCCCAGCATTGCCCACGGACCAGTCTAATCCTGTAATCGTTCCAACTTTAGATAGCAGATCGGCTGGCCCAAAGAAAGTTTTTCCAGTTCAGGAAAGAAAAGAACAAGTCCTGGCCGGCACCGCACTTGGCGCCAGTCCAAACGAAGCCCAAGGAGATAGTTGATGTCCGAAATGCAGATGGCCCTAACAAACACGGCAGGCATAACATCCGTTGCGTCCTTCTGGGTTTTCGCTGCCTCCAACGGTTTCAAGAATCGCAAAGACCTGCTCGTCAAAATAGGCTCCGGTGCTTTGACTCTGGCCTTCGCCAGCCTGACGGCAGCGATCGTCATGCGCGGCATCGATGCACAAAGATTCCCGCTCGCCAACTTATATGAATCGCTGCTCTGGTTTGCCTGGGCAACAATGGGCGCCTATCTGGTCCTGGCCAAAGCATATGGGGTGCGGCAATTGGGCTGGCTGGCCAGCCTGACGGCGCTTTTGATGTTTCTTTACGGCAGCTGGTTGCCACAATCGCAGCACGACATTCAACCATTGGTTCCGGCTCTGGTCAGTTATTGGCGCTGGATACACGTGCCGCCGCTGATCATTTCTTATGCGCTTTTTTTCCTGGGTGGTCTTTCCGGTTTCATCCAGCTCTACCAGGCCGGGCGCATCAGGAGCCTGATTGCCGCCATTGTCACTGTCACGCTGGCTCTTCTGGCGGTGGTTTTGGGCACTTTCACGGCGATCGACACAGCCTGGCTGCAAATTCTCTTTGCCGGAGCCAGTCTTATCGGGTCGGTAATATCTTTCAAGCTATTGGGTTATGTGGATAAAACGCGTGGAGACGCCAGACTGGCGGAAATCTATGATGACGTCAGCTACCGTTGTATCGCCATAGGCATGCCGGCACTGACATTCGGGATAATCACCGGCGGTTTGTGGGCCAACCATGCCTGGGGCACATACTGGTCCTGGGACCCGAAAGAGTCAATGGCGCTGGTCACCTGGCTTAGTTATGCCGCCTACATACACTTGCGGGTGCACAGAGAATGTTCTGCTGAAAAACTGGCCCTGGTTTCCATAGTCGGATTGTTGTTAACGCTTATGACTTATTTGGGCTTTAATTCTCTAGGTCTTGGCGGGCTGCACAGTTACGGCAAATTCAAATAGAGCCGACTAGCGCCTAATTTCATTCCTACTTGAAATCTAGGGATAACCCACTTTTCAAGAAGTGGGTCGGAACATTTTAATAGAAGTACCGTCTCAAGCGTTGGTGGGACAAATAAATAGATATGCAACTGCCTCCAAAGGCGGGGCATTTGCACACCTAATTTTGAGATCCGCAAACCGGACCTCGTTGTAATACCGCACAGCGGCTAAAGCCGTCAGGAAAATGAACAGCAAGTACGCTCCATCTATCGATGAATACACTCTGGACGACCTAGTGCCTGGATACGCAGCAGCATTCAATACGGATGATGAAGTAGATCTTGGTGCAGTAAGCGATGACAGTGACGACGACGCGTCAGGATACGCGCCGATCGGACGTCGCGCCGGAACGTCCGAGGACCCAGTTCAATTCTATCTGCGCTCGATCGGTCGCATCAAACTGCTGACCGCCGCCGAGGAGATCGAATTGGCCAGACGAATCGCAGCCGGTGACATGCTGGCTAAAAAGCGCCTGGTACAAGCCAATCTCAGGCTGGTCGTGTCTGTAGCCAAAAAGTATCAAGGTCGTGGTCTTCCCTTCCTTGATCTGATTCAAGAGGGCAACCTCGGTTTGATCCGTGCCGCAGAGAAATTCGACGCGGAGCGAGGCTACAAGTTCTCGACCTATGCAACCTGGTGGATCCGTCAGGGAATCACTCGCGCCATCGCCGACAAGTCACGCACTATTCGCGTGCCTGTCCACATGGTTGAGACAATCAATAACCTCAGAAAAGTAACTCGCAAGCTCTCACAAGAGATGGGTCGCAGACCCAACCTTGAGGATCTGGCCAAGGGCATGGGTGTGACAGTAGCTAAGATCAAAGAGATCCTGGCTGCTAACCGCTCACCGCTTTCGCTCGATACTCCTTATGGAGAAGACGATGACAACTCGCTTTCAGAGATTGTTGAAGACGAGAATTCTTCTCGCCCGGAGGACTCAACTGAAGCTAGCCTGATGTCTAACGACATCCGTGGCGTACTGTCCATGCTCACCCCGCGTGAGCGTGAGGTCCTGATTCTCAGATTCGGACTCAACGACGGTAAGCAACGCACGCTCGAGCAAGTTGGAAAGCTTGTCGGAATCACCCGCGAGCGCACTCGACAAATTGAGCTGAAGGCTCTGAGAGCTCTAAGGCAAAGCAACGTAACGTTGAAGCTGAAAGAGTATCTCTAAGTTAGACACTGTAAGGGCGGCGCGCAAGCGTCGCCCCGACATTTTGAGGCCGTCTAAACGCGAATCTCCTGGATGATGCCATCCTTGACAAGAATCTCCCCGCCTTCTAAGCGCTGGAAGATGTTTTCTCCGACGCGCACTTCGACGGGGTTTTCAACCGTAAATTGGGTGACGACGCTGCCTACGGGCAATTCAGTCAGAGCCTGACTTTGTCCTTGCATCTCCTCTTTGTACTGGAGAAGACGCATCTTTTCAGCCTCTATCTGCTGCCTGATCGTTTCAATCTGCACGCGAGCGTCCGCTGTTACAGCTCCGGCGCTGCGCTTTTCAATGTCGGCAATGGCGCGTTTGCCTTTAAATTCCAACTGCTGCAATTCAGCGTCTATTTGTTGGAGATTGCGCGCAATTTCGCCGCCCACCTGGCCCTTGAAGTTCTCCGTGACGATCGCCCTTACCGCAATCTGCCTCACGAGTTGAATGGTTTCAACCATCTAACCAAACCTCCTAACCGAGCCTGCCAGCGCGCTCTTGCTTGCAACTACTAGTTGCGTCAATAGCACCTTTAGATTCTAGCAGAACAGTATCTGTCGAATGGCAAAGGCGTAGTCAAGCGCCTTCACATCGTACAAAACAACATCTGAATATAAGAGATGTCAACACTTGCGACCCGATCAGCCATCTAGAAGTGGTACTACATATAGTGCTATTTCCTGGCTGAATTTTGGACGATCCGCAGTCGATCAAATAGCGCGAATTGGTGTGTTTCGAAAGTTCTGGAGCGATGCCTAAAGTTCACTCATATTGGTGAATGTCTTCTTATTAGGGTAGGGGCACGATTGGCTTTAGTATGGAGCTATCAAAAGCATGAGGGAAACCGCCTTTGGAGAGCAGCGGCACAAAAAAGACCAGCTTTGAACTAACTCGTGCATATCCCATCGGCTGCACGCTTAACAGTGTTTATACAGTCACTGGCATAGTCTGTTCTACCGCCAAATACAATCTCTACCGCGCCCGCGACCGCCGTACGGGACGCAATGTCACGATTAAAGAATTGACCCGCGCCAAAATCGCGAAAGAGGCGCAGGCGGACATGTTTCAGTCTGAAATCCGGGCGCTCAATCGGGCCCGCCATCCTAATCTCCCTTTAATGCTCGATCATTTTTCCGACCGCGGAAATTTGTACATAGTTTTCGAACAAGTCACAGGAATGTGCCTGGGGGAAATGCTTTCTGCAGAAGGACCGCTTTCAGCAGACCTGGTCTTTCCAATTTTTCTCGAGATCGCCCAGGCATTGGGCGCAGCGCATGAAGCAGGCGTCTTTCACAACGAACTGACACCTTCCTCAATATTTCTATTAGGCGACAGCGATGCTACTCAAATTGCAAAACTTATTGATTTCGGCGGCGCCACCATCAAGGAAGACTCGGTAAGACTGGAAGGCTGCAAATCTTTCCGCCCCGAGTATGCCAGTCCTGAAGCTTTGAAAGGCGAAGAAACCGACGCTCGCTCGGACATATACAGCATAGGCGTAATCCTTTACACGACATTGACCGGCCGACTTCCTTTTGCCTGCCAGGACGTGGACGAATTGATTGAATGCCAGATGAAGGGACTGCCTCGTCGCTTCAAAGAATCGGCGCCAGAATTAGATATTCCATTCCACGTCGAGGCAACTGTATTTAAATGCCTGGCCAAAGACAAGGAAGATCGCTTCCAATCCGCACCAGATCTGGCCAAGTGGCTGCGCTCCTGGAGACATTCCTCTCAGCAAGTTGAAGCCGAGCCTGTAAGAGAAGTAGCGGCAGTTGATAAGTCTTACACGATCTCTGACCTGAACAGAATTGGTGCACCAAAGAGTTCGCCCATCACCGAGTTTGAACCACCACAAACAATTGTTTTGCCCGACACTGCCAGTTCTTCAAAAGAAACAAAATATTCCAAACCCAGAGAAAGCAGCTTTGCCGCCAGCAAGAATGCCGCCAATTTAGAGGCGACGGCGCGTGCAAAAGCAAAAGCTGAGGAGTCCGCGAAGAAAAAAGCGCAGGTCCAGGATAAGGAGAAGGAGAAGTCCAGAGCACGCGAACTGGCAAAAGCTCAGGCGCGAGCAAAAGCTGAAGAGAAAGAGATGCGGCGCGAAGCAGAAAAGCTTCAAAAGCGGTCCTTCAAAAAACGCGAAGTGCCAATCTTTCTTGTTGCAGCTGTCGCGCTTGGAGCTGTTGGCTTTATTGTCACCGTCAATGTTCGCCATGCAATGAACGCCAAGCAAGCCGAGCGTGAGGCTTTCAATTTTGCACACTCTGTGCCTGAGCACACCAGGCGGCTGATCGCGGCAAGAGAGCAAATTGCCGCTGCCGAATCAAACAAACATGCGTCCAGCAACGATTCTAATGCTGTAAATCAAGAAGCACCTCTAGTGCCGGTTGCGCCTGGAGAGCCGGTGATATTCGAGGGAGAATCTGGTGCCCAGGCGCCCAGTCAACCAAATCAGAAACAAGACGGACAATCAAGCCAATCACCAGATCGCAACGCACCGAGCAGCCAGGTAAAATCAGAAGCGCGCTTCGACACCGGCAATTACAGCTATCAGACTGCCAAACGCAGACACGCCTATCAAACTTCGTACACGCAGTAGTCAATCTGCTATTCGCTACTGGCGCCGATCCACATCGTCTTGAGCATCGGCCCTTCTTTTACCGCTGCCCACAGGCGGTTCCCAAACTCCGTCTCCAACATTGACACGAGGATGATGCTTTGTATGCGGCGCTTTTGCTGCGGCATTTTCCGACGGTTTTGTGGCCGCGTTTTCCGGCGCTTTTTTAGCAGCTGGCTCTGCAGGTTTGGTGGCATCAGAGTGCGGTGATTTTGCAGCAGATTTTGCCTGCGGTTTCTTGGCAGCATCGGCGTGCCCGGGCGCATTTGTAGATGCATTGGAAGCACTGCCAGACCCTGTAGATTCTTTGCTTGCAGAAGGAGTTGGCCTTGAAGGAGTCCCGGCTGAGGGAGTCACCGCCGAGGGTGCCACCGCATTTGGTGCAATCATATGGATGTGGTTATTCAAAACGTAAAATACTGCCAGAGAACAGATTACAAGCACAATCAGCAAGACAATCAGACCTTTTCCATGCGAACCTTTGGAGGCCTCTTTTGGTTTTGATGTTTTGGTGCTTTTAGACGGTATGGGAGCGCCGATCGGGCGCGGCGGTCGGACGGTGAGATCCTTTTCCGGCTTGGGCGCTTCCGGCAAAACAGACTGCAATGCAGATTTGAGATCGGCAACACTCTGAAAGCGATTCTCCGGCGCCTTCTCGAGACATTTGAACATGACTCGCTCGAGCATATCGGGAACAACGAGATCTGATTTCGTCAATTTAAGTGGCGGAGGCGGTTCATTCAATTGCTTGGTGACCGTTTCCATAAATCCAGAACCGCGAAACGGCACTTTGCCCGTGACCATCTGGTACATAACGATTCCGAAAGAGTAAATATCAGAACGCCAATCAGATTCGGCGCCATTGCACTGCTCCGGGCTCATGTAGAAAGAACTTCCCCAAAGTTCTCCGGCACGCGTCAAGCGTTCGCTGCCTTCGCCCATCTTGGCCAGACCGAAGTCGACGATTTTTACGACCTCGTCGCCACGATGATCGGTTTCAATCATGATGTTGCCCGGCTTCAGGTCGCGGTGAATGATGTCGCGCTTGTGGGCATGATTGAGCGCATCGCAAATCTGCAAAATCAAGGGCGCCGCCCTCTCAAGTTTCAATGCGCCTGTTTTATCAAGAATTTCCTGCAAGGTCGGTCCGGACAGAAAGTCCATGGCCAGATACAAATTCCCATGGGAAGTCATACCTGAGTCGAAAACAGTGACTATATTGGGATGATTGAGCTTCCCCAGAAGCGAAACTTCGCGCATGAAGCGCTGGGAGAAGACTGGGTCGGACGACAAGCCCATTTTCAACATCTTGAGCGCAACAATGCGATGCATCGCAGTTTGCATTGCCTTGTAGACAACGCTCATCCCGCCCTGCCCGACGTTTTCCAAAACTTGATACTTGCCGTCAATAGTGGTGCCGACGAAAGGATCAACACCCTCGAAATTCTCGAGACTTTGTTGCAGCATAGGCATATTCCCCACCGATAATTCTCCGGCAGGGACGAAAACGGTATCCCGTTCGGACTCGTCCGTCAAAATTCAAAAACCTGAAAGGCAGCAGGGGGTTGTCCCAAATGTTCCCGGAAATAAGGTTGGGTAACCTCGGTTCGTGTTTTCCACATTGCCCCATTAGCGGCAAATCATTAAAGTGAATCTGATTCCCTTTAACCCGCGATATAAATGAACGATTACGCACTTTGCGCAAGCAAAGGTGCCGTGGGGCAGTCTTTTGATTGCCTGCGATCGTCGGATCTGAATAATTCAGATCTGGCTCTCGCTACGACACTGGAAGTTTGGCGCCAGTCCGAGCAGAGAGATATTGCTGCTGCACCAAAAGACTCCTGGGCAGTGGGATTTCATTTGGGACAATCGTTCAACTGGGGAAAGCTGAAGCAAGAGTATGTACTGGGCGGCAAAGACAAAGACGAGGCGGACAAAGAAGCCGCTTCAGCGGCAGCGATATTGGACCAGAAAGGCAATGTCTTCAAAGAAACTCTCAAAGACATTGAAAAAGCAATTCATGACACCAATACGCTTGCCGTCGACAAAATCGTCAACAATGTTTTCGGCACCGAGACGAAGCGCAGTATTGGAAGAGATGCCGAAGGCAACTGGAACCTTAAGGTCTCCATTGCCAAAGACAATCAAAGCAACGAACTCACTTTTCCTATTTCGGGCGGCCTCGATTTTTTTGCCTTTCAAGCGACCAATAACTCGGAATTAGGACTGCATGCAGGTTTTCCTGTCCCGGCTCCGCCCGGCATCAAAATAGACGGTGAGGCATCAATCAGCCCATTTTCGCGACTCAGTGATCTGACTCAGTTTGAAAGTCTGCAACACCAGGCAGCCAGCAAATCAGCTGAAGTTGCAAAATGGTTATCTCAGCATCCCGAAGTCTGGACGAAAGGAGGCTTGAAAACCTGTGAAGAAATAAAATCGAAGTTTGGCAACGACTTCACATGCACATTAGGCTTCAACGCAGATAACAAGCCAAGCATCATTCTGAAATGGGGCCAAAATCCTTATCAAGCCGAAGTTGAAATTAGCCCTGAGATTCCTGATGAGCCAACCAAAAAAGAAAGCGAAAGTGGTCCGGCTGAATTATTGCTGGTGCATGATGACCACAACAATCCTCAAGGACCAAAACCGACCTTACACAAAGAAGGATTCTTTGAGACGGCCGTTGATGATGTTGTCGGTTTTGTCAAAGAACATCCAATTGTTACGCTGGCCGGCGTCGCCGCACTGGCTCTGGCAGCGAGCCGTTTCAGATTTCTCAAGGCCGTCAAACTGCCCAATTCAGAAATCGTCCGTGACACAGTCAATCTGGCAAAAACAGAAGAGACCGGCTATCAAGTTGTAAGAACCGCTGAGGAAATGGGAGAAGCTGGCACCAATGCGGTGAAACCGATTGTGCCAGAAGCGCAAGGTGGTGCCGGCTCAGTTGTGGAGCACAATTTTCCGAACACCGGATTGCGCCGCGAAGTAACCAATCCCACCATTCGCACCAATGAAAATGTCGAAGTAGCCCATGGAAGCGGAGTCAATGTCGGCGACAACATTGGCTCAACCGGAATTGGCTCTCCAGAGGAAATCGCAAACCGATCCATAAGCAAGTTGTTAGATCGCTTTCGCAACAAAGAAATCTCAGTTGAAGAATTCAGCCAAGAATTCCTCAACCTGACTCGCAATTGGTTTCGCCCACCGCAAGAGTAGACGAAATTAAAATTCGCTTCAAACGGACAGCCTCGCTAATCAATAGCGCTCGGCGATCGACTTGGCTTGCGTGAAAAGCAGCAGATAATCTCGCCCACCCGCCTTGGAGTCGGTTCCACTCATGTTAAATCCGCCGAAAGGATGGACTCCGACAAGAGCGCCTGTGCACTTTCTATTGATATACAGATTGCCGACAAAGAAATCGTGACGGGCTTGTTCGAGGTTGCGGCGATTGTTTGAATAGACCGCACCGGTCAAGCCGAATTCAGTGTTGTTGGCAATTTCCAGTCCATGCCTCCAGCCTTCAGCTTTGATCAACGCTAAAACCGGTCCGAAGATTTCTTCTTGCGCTATGCGAGCAGTCGGGCTGACGTCGGCGATGACGGTGGGCTCGATAAAGAAGCCTTCGTCTTTGTTTTTGATCGCGTTGCCACCGGCAATCAAGCGTCCTTCACTCTTGCCGATTTCAATGTATTCCTGCACGCTCTTAAATTGGGATTTCGATGCCACCGGTCCCATGTAGTGCTTGCGATCTTCCGGATTGCCGACTACCAGTTTTTCAGTGCGCTCTTTGACCTTTTTCACCATTTCGTCGTAAACGTCTTTGTGAATGATTGCTCTTGAGCAGGCCGAACACTTCTGTCCGCCGAATCCGAAAGCGGCGGCGACGACGCCGTCTGCGGCTTCATCGAGATTGGCGCAATTGTCGACGATAATCGAGTCCTTGCCGCCCATTTCGGCAACAACGCGTTTGATCCACATTTGTCCGGTTTGAGGTTTTGCTGCCAATTCATTGATGCGCAGCCCCACTTCTTTCGATCCGGTAAAAGCGATATAGCGAGTCTTGGGGTGTTCGACCAGGAAATCACCGATAGTGGAGCCTGCGCCAGGCAGGAAGTTCAAAACTCCCGGCGGCAGACCGCATTCTTCCATCAATTCGAAAAACTGCCAGGCGATGCCGGGTGTTTCACTCGACGGCTTCAAAACAACGGTGTTGCCGGCAACGATTGAGGCTGTGGTCATACCAACCAAAATTGCCAGCGGGAAATTCCACGGCGGAATAACGATGCCCACGCCCAGAGGAATGTAATGCAGTTCGTTTTCTTCACCGGGACTGATTGTAAGTGGCTGCGGCGCGCTCAAGCGAATCATCTCGCGTCCGTAGAATTCCATGAAGTCAATTGCTTCAGCCGTGTCAGCGTCTGCTTCCGCCCAGCTCTTGCCAATTTCGAGAACCATGAAAGCTGAAAATTCGTGTTTGCGGCGACGCATGATTGCTGCCGCTCTAAATAGAAAACGCGCGCGCTCCGGACCGGAAACACGCTTCCAACTTTCAAAAGCTTCGCAAGCCACCTTCATGGCACGCTCTGCCTGCTGTTGCGTAGCTTTCGCGTAGCGACCGATTACTTGTTTTGGGTGAGAAGGATTTGTCGACACCAGCCAGTCATCACCTTCGACAGGCAAACGCTCTCCACCCACGACCAGCGGATGATCTTTTCCCAGCTTCTTTTTCACCGTATCAAGAGCCTGGGTGAATGCCTTTTGATTGTCTGCATTTGAAAAATCAGTGAAAGGCTCGTTGCGGTACTCGGTAAGCATTGAAAACTCCTGGGAAGCTCCTGGAAATTGTTTCTTTTAAAACTAAGAACGGACCATGATAAGCCGCCATATCTACAAAACCGGCAGATTTCAGCTTAGTTTTAAGATGAATAAGAACATGGAAAGATATCGCCAAGATAGCCGATCGAAATACCCAAGAACTGGCAGCTATGCGCCTTTCCTGGTATCCTTATTGCTGATGGAAACGGCTGCCAGAGCCGCAAAATGAGAGAGGTAGCAGGATGCGACAATACCTTGACTTGATCAGAACTGTACTCGCCGATGGCGAAAGGCGCGAGGACAGGACGGGCACGGGCACTATTTCGTTGTTCGGCACGCAAGCCAAGTACGACCTGCGCCAGGGCTTTCCGCTATTGACGACCAAGAAAGTAAATTTCGGAGCCGTTGTCAGAGAGCTTCTCTGGTTTCTCAAGGGATCCACCAATATCAATGACGACCTACACGAGCACACCAATATTTGGGATGCCTGGGCGGATGAAAACGGCGAATTGGGGCCGATTTACGGATATCAATGGAGAAGTTGGCCGGCTTACGATCTCGATGAAAAAACCGGGTTGTACAAAAAACGCCACATCGATCAAATTCAAAACGCAATTGATTTGATCAAGACCAATCCCGACTCCAGGCGCATTATCGTCACAGCATGGAACGTCGCCGACGTCCCCAAAATGGCGCTACCGCCCTGCCATATGATGTTCCAGTTTTACGTCATCAACGGCAGACTCGATTGCCAGCTCTATCAGCGTTCTGCCGATCTGGCCGTGGGCGTTCCCTTCAACATTGCCAGCTATTCGCTGCTGATGATTATGATGGCGCAAGAATGCGGACTGACGCCCGGCATCTTCACTCACACAATCGGCGACGCACACATTTATCAGAATCATCTCGACGGACTGCAAAAGCAACTGGAGAGAAAGCCCGGATCGCTGCCTGAGGTGGAGATTCCCAACAAGCCTCTCTTCGATCTCAAATTCGAAGACTTTACTTTGAAAAATTACGATCATCAGGGCTTTATCAAATTCCCTGTTGCCGTCTAGACGGAGCACTCGGTGGAAGAAAAACTCGAAATTGTTGTGGCAGCCGATCTCGATAACGGTATTGGCAAAGACAACGGGCTGCCATGGCGCATACCCGGCGACATGAAATTCTTTCAGTCGCTGACTTCGGGGACGACCGCTGGTGGAAAAAACGCCATCATCGTCGGGCGCAAGACCTGGGAGTCTATTCCTGAGAAACGCAGGCCGCTCAAAGATCGTTTGAACATTATCCTCACTAAAAACACCGCCATCACCGCACCAGATGGTGTTCTCGTTTGCAACAGCCTGGAAAAAGCGCTGGAAGCTTTGCACGGTATCGAACACGAGCGTTGTTTCATTATCGGCGGCGCGCAGATTTACAAAGAAGCATTGCAACATCCACTTTTGACTACGATTCACCTGACGCGCATCATGCAAGAATTTGATTGTGATGCTCATTTTCCTCCCATCGATGACCGATTTGCACTTGCTTCGGTGTCGGATACGATGGAAGAAAACGAGATTGAATACCGCTTCCAGCGCTATGAGAAAAAGAGCGCTCAGTGAGCGGCTCAGTGCCAGGAAATCCCATGATCGGTCGCGCATTCATATTCATCAATTACAAACAGGCAGCCCACTTTGGGCATATTGGCTGGGGCTTTAAGCTGGGCGGATACGACCGCTATTTGTTCGGCTCTACAGACCATCTCATTCATCACAATGTGTACGATCCGGTCGCATGGATCAGGTATGCATCAGTTCCGGTAGGTGCCGACACCGACTACTGGTCTCAAGAAGGAACACTGGCCACCATGCTGGACATAATGAAAGCTGGCAACCACATACGGTATCATCATTACAAAGCATTTCCAGTCCAGAACTCACTGCCGAAAGAAGCAATACAAGCCGCCGAAGCAAGTGGAGCATGCGGCTGGGACGTGCTAAAAAACAATTGTGTGCATCAAACATACAGCGTTCTAAATTCATACGGAGCGAAGCTCCCTGCGCCGCCTCCGCTCATTCAAGGAATTGGATTGATTCCTAAAGTCTGGTTCAAAAACATTGAAGGAGAACTTGGGGAGTTGAGACATCCAAGTACTCCGGGGCTGTAGCTGCAAATTCCACATTAGAAAGCGTTTACGGCTTTTTGACTGGCGCAGAGAGTTTATGTCAGACTGGAAAGGTGAAGAAGCGAAATATCATTCAGGTTTGTGTTGTGCTGACGGTGACCAGCCTGTTAGTTGGTATAAGCCTTATTGCCTGTCGATCTTCGCTCATTAGTGCGATAAGCAGTGCTTTCAACGCTGTGCCTGAACGAAAACCTATGATGGGTGATTTCCCACCTTATCGTCCCTGAGATCGCAGGGTGCGCTGTACCCCAAATATAGTGAAACCGATAGTGGTGGCAAGTAAGGGCGTCGGAAATTGGCGACGCTAAATCTCAAAAGCTTCAGCGATTGCTAGTTCCAGACGTCCTAGACGCCGAAGCGAAAACGAAACATAATCAGGTTTATATGCACTCGAAACTAATTGGCTTGCGCCTATTCAGCCTTCTTTTCAAAATTCAAGTTCTTCTGCTACAAATTTCCTGTCGTGTATCTTCCCGCAAGCGGCACATCTAGGCATTATTTCGATAAGTCTTCCAATAGCGCCTGTGCAGTCGCTAGTTTGGACTGCTCTTCTTTGTCTAATTTGCCAAGATTTGACAAGCCATCAACAGAGAATTGGAGCGCCGCTTTTTTTGATGTGAGGAGAGGACCCTTTATTTCGCAGCCAGCACCGTCAATGAAAACGCGTTGTACCTCTGCAACCTTATTGTCTTTGTCGAACGCGAGGTGGAAGTGGCCCGGTCTACCATCGTTCCAAACGGCTGCAGAATCTTCTTTCTGGAAGTGCAATTCGCCATCGAATTTCTTGTCCAACTGCTGTTTTGTCAGACCGAAAAGCTCGAATTCGTCGATTCCCCAAGGAACGTAGCCGGTATGATGGTGCTCCACTGAGATCCGTGCCTGTTCAGGCGGATTTTCGCACCCCGAAACCGAGCCTGCTAACAAAACCGCAAGGAATATTTGTGCGTAGAATTTGTTCCTCATAGAACCATCCTAACGGAAGACGTTATGACCGACAATGAAGTTGACGCGTTAACCTAGTTATCGTAAGGCAACTCTTTGACTACTCTGTGAATGGCAAAATCCACGGCATTGCCGTTTTGCGTGTAAGTCGGCCGTAATTCACCGGGCGATGCCGCAAAGTTCAAATAGGTCAGCGTTTCAGGCTTGTTGTGCCCACCAAATGGTGCCGGTGCCAGATTGAGTTTTTTCCAGAGTCCGTATGCCCATGCTCCTGACGCACCATCCCAGCCGAACATTGGCTTTTGCGGTTTGAGCACATTACCCTCGGTCAGTTTCGCAGGCGCGGTGCCGGGTATTTCCGGATCGTCGATCAACCTTTGATCGGGGATGGGAGTGCCGGCGTGTTTCCCGCCTTTGTTTCTTCCCAACGAATAGACCTGATCGGCGACCACAACGTCGTATGTATAGCCGGTGGACTGAGCATAAATCTCATGCTGCATGTTGATGCCGACCAGCTGCTGGTGGCTATTCGGCACGAATGCTTTTTGAATGTAGTAGAAATTCTGCTTGACTCCACCATCTGGAGTCAGGCGATACGTCGTCATAAAGGGCACATCCTTCGGCACATCGGCAAGTGCAGGCGCGGCGACCATGTCGGTGACGGCACTGATACTGAGGGCGGTTCCACACTGCCGGAGCCAATCATAGAAGGCGCGATTATAAATCTGTGCTACCGAGGGTGTTGAACCGATGATGTCTAAGGGCTGCGCCACCACCAATTTGCTGTTGGTTTCCGGATAATCAGCGATGCTTGCCGAATAAGTGTTTACCAATACAGCGTTCAATCCTGCGTCAGTGAAAAAACGTTTAAGAGTAGATAATTCATCTATTCGTCCACCCAGATATGACAAAGAAAAAACACCGGGTGCCGGTCTGGGATCGTCATTGCAAGCAGTTTGAGCGCAGGCAACAGCGTGCACTTTGTGAGCGGCAGCAGCACCGCGTCCACCTTCAAACCATTGATCCGCCTCCACCTTCACCACTGTCGGCACAAAGTAGGGAAGTCCCGCCGGGTTTTCTTGAAAGTCGTGAAAATCTGTAAGGGCAATGTCCTTACCGATTCCAGCAAAAACAAATCCCACTCCGTCATAGGGAATGTTCATATAAGCGTTGTAATAGCCACCGCTTTGCGAGGCGGCATCTACATCTGCCAAGTCACTCGGCGTAGCGACCTTGCTATTGGTCGGCAGTCCCTTAACGCAACCTATTGTGAGCTTGAGCGATCCGCCGACAAGATTCGACTGGTCTCCCTCCATGCGCACTTTGTTCATTTGATATGCATCAGTTGCTTCCTGATATGGGTCAATTGGATTGCCGTCAATGTCGGTGGCGCTGGACACGCCCGAGACTGCATCAGTCAGTTTGACAACCAGACTTTTTGCTGCAATCAGCGCGTAGTCGTAGTCTTTTTTGGCAAACTGTTTTACAAGCGGTGCGTTTATCTGATCGGCAATGATCATGTCCAGACGGATTGTGGCAAAAATCGTATTTATGCTTTGCATCTGCGTGCCGTACTGATCGCTTGCCGCCGTCAACTTTCCGACCGGTGCATGATCGGAGATGCCGACAAAGCCAAAGTGCGGATCTTCAATCACCACTTTACTGAGCGACTTTGCTGCAGCAAGTGCGGCCGCTTCAATGGCAGTCTTTTGCTCCTGGTTGCTGCCGAGCATTCGGGTATAGCCCAGTCCAAAAAAGAAGAGCAAAAGAATGATGCCCAGAAGGATGGCCAATATCAGCACCAGCGTAGACCCTGAGGAATCACGTGATACCATGCTTGACCCATATTTGCGACAAAATAGAAGTCGATGAGAATTAGCTATTCTGGACATCTATATCCGTCCAAATCAAAGGCGAACTGTCCTCTATATCCCCAAAAAGCCCGCAAGAGAATCACCTGCCAAAAAACCTCAATCCACGAATATCTCGCAACAACGTGGCAGCTACGTGGCAGTTGCATGACAAATTCTTTCGCCCGAAATTGAAGCTTTTAGGCATTGAATGGGAATATTGAAGGGTGTGCTCGGAGTGTTTTTCGTCGGTAGCTAACGCGATGAGTAGAATGAGCAAATTTGAAAATTTGCGCCCCACACAGTTGGGCTTGCGCTCCAGTAAAGGTGCATCCGGTATTTCGGAATTCGGACCAACTCTGATTGTCCTATTCATGATCATCTTTCCGTGTATTGACTTGATAGGAGCAGCCTGCGGCTTCTGCACGCTCGAACTTCTGGCCAGACAAGCCGCAACCAGAGCCGCCAATGCCAATGATTTCACCAGTGCCATCGGCAGCATGACACAGGAGTCAAAGACGATCACGGACAGTGGCTTGGGTAAATTTGCAAAACTCCAACCGGCAGGCGGCATCACCAATTGTGGAACCGACCTCTTTATCAAGGAAACCGATATCCATACTTCTCAAATCAAGGTGATTGGTCCCAACAAACCTTTGCCGGGTGCGGTGGACACAGCCAATCATATTTATGAAGCCGAAGCGAAAGTCAATTTCGATGTCGGTCCCTTAGTCAGCTTCGGAGCCTTTCCTGTTCTGCGTGACGTGCCCGGTCTGGGAAAACCATTGAGAGTGACGGTGCAATGGGATCGAGCCCTGGAACATCCGGAAAAATACTCAATTGACTATCTGGCCAAGGTTGCCGGCAGTTTTTCTGCCTCCAGTGGAGCCGGTAGTGGAAGCGGCGGCGGTGGCGGTGGTTCAAGCATGGGTGAATGGAATTATCCGATCGTGCCAAAATTCCAGCCGATGCCTGGTCAGACGATCCTGGCGCAAGAAGATATCATCATTCCGGCCACAGTTTTGTGGAAGCAAACGTCAATCGTGGTGGGCAACAACAACCGTCTTTCCTTCGATTTTCTAGCCAACGGTATGTGGTCATTCGATGCCGACAGCAATCCTCAGCCGCCGGTTGACGCAGACGGCAATCAGGTCGGCGGTTCTTCAAAGGTTGAATTTCCTGATGGACTGCCAACCGGCATGTTGATTGGTAGAGTGGGCAATGGTCCGATTTTCGGTATCGGCAAAAACCTGACTAACTTCAGCCCGGTGGGCACCGGACCCCTCTATATGATGATCAACGACCAAGATCTCTCTGACAATGCTGGTGAACAGAACGTGCGCGTCTATTTGACGAACTAGAAATGCACCCGCAGATTACTGCATTGATTTGTTCTGTATAATCATTGGGTCTTTGATAGTTTTTCAAGTGCGCAAAGATTCATGACTCAACTGCAAAAGCCGGCGCGCCATCTTACAGTCGGCCAGAAGTTGATCCTGATTTTGGCGGCGCCATTGTTTCTTCAACTGGCCATCTCCCTATATATCGCCACCTTGCTCGAGAAAGTAGAACAGGTGGCGCAGTATGAATATCACTCCAAAAGAGTGATAGGAACCGTAAACTGGATAAGCTTTTTGCTTTCGTCTGAAGTCTTGAGTGGACTGGGGATTATCCTTATTGACGATCCTGCCTATAAGGCTACCTATGCCGCCTGCCAAAACGATCTTGGCAAAGCAATCGAAGAGCTGAAAACAGCGGTCTTGCAAACGGCGGAGCAGACAAAAAGTCTTTCTGATCTGGAAAGAATTGCAAAATCGCTCTCCAATGAACTGAATGGAGCCACTAAAGCACATGGGGATCAAGAAGCCCAGGCAAAGAAACTGCTCAATTCACAACCGTTGAAGTCATTTTGGCGTGAATATCCGGTCACCAGACACAAACTCTTGTCTGCAGAACGCAATTCATTCAAGGCAGGGCTGGAGCAGGTGGCTCGCTTTCGCTCTGAAATCAAGTTTGCCATCTACGCGGGTGCATGTGCGGACGTCTTG
>Ga0265313_10000816_pt1 | contig 31502 bp, 33 predicted proteins | sample 4123metaG_FD_203122 | JGI IMG/M metagenome (GOLD analysis project Ga0265313, IMG submission 203122) | Rhizosphere microbial communities from Carex aquatilis grown in University of Washington, Seatle, WA, United States - 4-1-23 metaG | ecosystem: Host-associated > Plants > Roots > Rhizosphere >... | reverse complement strand
GATGCGGCGCGGCGGCTTGCGGATTGGTATCGGTTGCGTGCATGGCTCAAGAGCACGGTTGCCGATGACCTCGTGATCGGCAAGGCAATGCGTCGGATGGGAATACGGATGCGGAACATGCCGACGGTGTTTCTCGATCGCGACGTCATCCCGCCCGACGGGGCGATCGCGGAGATGTTGCGGCGCGCGCCGCTGATCCGGGTACGCAACGACAAGGACCGGATGGGGATCGATCTACCGATCTGGGCGGCGCTGGAGCGGGTAAGCAACCGGCTGCAGAGTGAGGGCGCGCTGCCGCCGTAATCGGCCTAGAGCGCCAGCCGGAAGACCACCTTATCGTCGCCCTGGGCATAGAAGTCGTTGAAGCGGGCGGCTTCGGTGAAGCCGGCCTTGCGGTAGAAGGCGCGCGCCGGGGCGTAGGGCTCGCGCGACGAGGTTTCGGCGAAAATCCAGAGGCCGCGCTTCGATCTGGCGAGTTTGGCCGTGCGGGTCATCAGCTCCGTGGCAAGTCCCGAACCGCGTCGTGCCGGTAGAACCGCGATCCAATAGAGGTCGAAGCTGACCTTGCTCAGGGGAATGCGGTCGAAGCAGGTGTAGCCGACGAGCTCGCCACCGGCTTCGGCCAGCAGCCAGCGATAGGTTTCCGAGCCATCGAGCGTGGTCTCGGCGAGCTCGGCGGCGACACGAGATTCCTCGGCAGAGAAGACGCCGGTGGCGGCTGTCAGCGCGTGGATGCGGTCGACGTCGCTTGCGTCGAGCACGTGCCGGAAACGGACTCTATCCCCCGGCGCGGTCTTGCTCGTCCTTTTGGGATCAGCGCTAGGCATGGGCAACGTCGATCAGGCGGGCGACGATCTCGGCCTGGCTGAAACCGCGCTCGGCGGCGGCGGCGCAGAAGCCGGCGTCGGCGGCGAGGCAGGGATTGGCGTTGATCTCGAGGATGAAGGGCCTGCCATCGCGATCGACACGGAAATCGACCCGGGCGTAGCCGGTCAGCGCGAATGTATCCCAGCAGGCGCGGGACAGCTGCTCGAGCGCGGAAAACAGCGGCTCTTCGCGCGGTGGGAAGCGCCGCGGCGTTGCGGCATAGGCCCGGCTCTGCGCTTCCCATTTCTCGGCATAGCCGAGGATACGCGGCGCGTCGCCGACATGGTCGGCGAAGACGATCTCCGCGATCGGCAGCACGATAGGGCCGGTGGGGCCGTTGTCGAGCAGCGCGACGTTGAACTCGCGGCCATCGATATAGGCCTCCGCGAACCACTCGCCGCCGATGGCGTGCTCGCGGTCGGCGATCTTGAGCACGGCGGCGCCGGGGCCGGTGACGACATTGTCGGCGGTGAGCCCAAGGCTTGCATGTTCGGTGGCGGACTTGACGATGAAACGCGCGTCCGGCGGCGCCTCGCCGAGCCCTGGGGCGACTGGCAGGCCCGCGTCGCGCAGCCGGGCCTTCACCAGCGGCTTATTGCCCAGCCGCCGCAGGGCCTGTGTTGAAGCGCCGGTGAAATCGACGCCGCGCTCGTCGAGATATTGGGTGGCGCGCCAGATCTGATCGGGACCCTCCGGCACATCCTCGACGAGGTTGAACACCAGATGCGGATCGATGCCGTCGAGCGCCGCGGCGATGCCGGTCTGCTCGAACGGAATGATCGCGGGTTCGTGGCCGAGCGTGCGCAGGCAGGCGGCGATCTCTTCGGCCTGGATGCGGGTGTCGTCGGTATCGGGGCGGGCTTCGATGCTCTCGGGCGAGGTGAGGACCAGCACCCTCATGCCAATGCCCGCTGCGGCTCCGCGGGCACGCGGGCGAGCGCCTCGCCCAGGATTTCGCCGATCAGTGTCTCGTAGGTCATGCCGACGAGGCTGGCGAGCTGGGTGAGCTCGCTCCATTTCGGCCTGAGGCCGGCGAGCGGATTGCATTCGATGAAATTGGGCCGGCCTTCGGCGTCGCAGCGGATGTCGATGCGGCCGGCGTCGCGGCAACCGAGGGCGCGCCATGCCGCGAGGGCCACTGCAGCGGCCTCGTCGGCCAGCGGGCCGGTGGCGAGCGTCAGCTCGTCGAAGGCTTCCATCTTGTTGCGATAGGAGTAGGCGGACGGATCGCCGCCGGGCAGGAAGCGGATCTCGCTGACGCCGATGACGCGCGCGTGGTTTCCGGCGCCGAGCAGCCCGACGGTGAATTCGCGGCCGGGCAGGAAGGTCTCGACCAGCGCAGGCTGGTGATGCGTGCTCAGCACCTCGAGGCATTTCTGCGTGAGCGCGGTGCGGTTGGTGACCTTGCTGGTCTCCTGCACGCCCTTGCTGGTGCCTTCGGCGAGCGGCTTGACGAACAGCGGGTAGGGAAGCCGCACGCCCTGCAGGTCGCGGGCCGTGCGGATCACCGCGAACGTTGGTGTCGGCACGCCGGCGTCGCTCACGATCATCTTGGCGAGGCCCTTGTCCATCGCGACGACGAGCACGTCGGCGGAGGAGAAGACGCACGGGATGCCATAGCCTTCGAGCAGCGCCGGTACCTGCGCTTCCCGCGCGATGCCGCTCACGCCTTCGCACATGTTCCAGACCAGCGGCCAGGATTTGCCGGCAGCGAGCGCCGCAACGAGCGGCCGGATACCGCCGATGCGCTCGACCTCGTGGCCGTGCGCGCGGATGGCGGCTTCGACCGCGTCGATGGTCTCGATGACGTCGAACTCACCCGCCTGCTCGTCGGTGAAGCCCATCCGGAGATAGTCTTCGCGTAGATCGTAGGTGAGTCCGATGCGCATCGGCTTACTCCGCGACCTCGAACCAGGGCTCGATGCCGTAGTTCCAGGTGAGCTCGGCACCGGCCGGGATGTTCTTGATGGCATAGGTGCACAGCACCTCGCCCTCGATGTCGGCCTCGATCTTGCAGTTGGGCGTATCGGAGTGATTGAGCAGTCCGGCAAAGCCCAGCGGGAAGGCGTGGACGTACGGCGGGTCATCCCAATCGAAGGGGTAGTGGCTCAGTATCGTCGAGCGGTCGAGCCGGTCCGCCTTCTTCATGCGGATGACGGGCGAGGCTTCCACGAGCTTGCCGCGGTTGATGGGACGGGTGGTGATCACGCCGCGGCCTTTGCCTTCAATGGGAACGAGCTTGAGGAGGCCCGGCTGCGGGAGAACGATCTTGGCTGCTTGCACTTGCGGGGGAGCTAACTGTTGTTGCACCGATGATGCCGGCGGCGCGGAGGGCATTCTGCGTGTTGCCCAAGGTGCCGCCAGGATCGTGGTAGCGGTAGACGCCGCCTTCGAAATTCTCAACCAGAAGATCGTCGCCGTCGCGGCCAACCACAACTTCTGGCACCAACTCTACCTTGCCGCCGCCGCCGGGGGCGTCGATGACGAAGTTGGGCACGGCGTAGCCGGTGGTATGGCCGCGCAGGCCCTTCATGATCTCGATGCCCTTTTCGACCGGCGTGCGGAAATGGGCGGAGCCGGACACCGGATCGCACTGGAAGATATAGTAGGGTTTCACCCGCGCCTTCAGCAGCCCATGCATCAAGGGCTTCATGATCTCGATGTCGTCATTGATGCCCTTGAGCAGCACGGTCTGGCTGCCGAGCGGGATGCCGGCGTCGGCGAGGCGCCCGCAGGCCTCGACGGTCTCGGGCGTCAGTTCCTCGGGGTGGGTAAAGTGGATCGAGAGGAACAGCGGGTGGAAGCGCTTCAGCATGCGCGTGAGCTTCAGCGTGATGCGCTGCGGCATGACCACCGGGATCTTGGTGCCGATGCGGATGAATTCGAGATGCTTGATCGAGCGCAGGCGCGTCAGCAGCCATTCGAGCTTGTCGTCGCCGATCGACAGCGGATCGCCACCCGACAGCAGGCAGTCGCGGATTTCGGGGTGGGCCTCGATATATTGGGCGGCCTTCTCCCACTGGCTGACCGAGAACGAGTACTCGCCATTGGTTTCGCCGACCATGCGCGAGCGCGTGCAATAGCGGCAATAGGTCGAGCAGAAGCCGGTGGTCAGGAACAGCACGCGATCGGGATAGCGGTGGACGAGACCGGGCACGGCCATGTCGTGCTCTTCGCCGAGCGGATCGGGATCCTCGCCGGGGTGGCGGATGAACTCGCTGCCGACCGGGATATGGGTCTTGCGCAACGGCTGGTTCGGATCGTCGGGCGAGAGCAGCGAGAGGTAATAGGGCGTGATGGCGATGGGCAGGTTGCCGGTACGCTTTTCGACGCTGGCGCGCTCGTCGTCGGTGAGGGTCATCACCTTTTCGAGCATGTCGAGGCGGCGGACGCGATTGCGCACCTGCCACTTCCAGTCGTTCCAGTCGTGGACGGAGATGCCGGGATAGTGCTTGCGCAGAAAGCGGCGCGAGCGCTCGCTGACGGTGGCGCGGTTGATCGGCTCTATTTTGCGGGGGGTTGAAAGTCTGGCGCGTGGCTTGGGGGAAGACTCGTCGCGGGGCGCCTGAAGCGGGATGGATGGGGAGGCGAGAGGAAGCTGCGAATTAGTTGGAAGGTCTATCGGAGGTTCTTCAGGTCGCGCGTCGCCGGCGCGCTCCATACTTGAGGGCTCGGGCGCATCCGCCCGCTCGTCTTGGATCGACATCAGATGATTTCCCCCGCTCCATTTGCGCTCGCGCAGTTTCCGACGAGTCGCAGGCTGAGATTACACTAGATCGGCGCGGCTTGTCTTGCCCGCCGCAATCACGAGCGATGGACGGCGAAGAAGAAGGCGAATCTGTGATTGGGGCACCGCGGCCACAGGTCAGTGGTGATGGGGCTTGAGCGGCGCCGTGCCCGCGAGGCTTTCGATGATCGGGCAATCGGGCCGGCCGTCGCCATCGCAGCATTCAGCAAGATGGGCGAGGGTGGAACGCATTTCTTCAAGCGCGGCGATCTTGGCGTCCAGGTCGCGCATGTGGCCCAGGGTCAGCGCTTTGACGTCGCGGCTCGACCGGCGGCGATTGGCCCAGAGCCTCAGGAGGTCGCGGATTTCCGCGAGGGAGAAGCCAAGGTCGCGGGCCCGGGCGACGAAGCCGAGGCGGTGAATGTCTTCGGCGCCGTAGTCGCGGTAGTTGGAGTCGCGGCGGTCGGCGCGCGGAATGAGCCCGATGGCCTCATAGTGCCGGATCATCTTGGTTGACACACCGCTGGCGCGTGATGCCTCGCCGATCTGCATCTCGATCTCCATTCGCCTTGACCTTCCCATAATGGGAAGGTCCATATCGATGGTCAAGGCATGACCGGCGGAGGCCGCAATGGACGAACATCATCACGGGCACGGGGCCGCGACAGACGGCGGCGCGCACCAGACGGCGATCGATCCGGTCTGCGGCATGACGGTCGACCCGGCGACAGCGCGGTCGGCGGAGGTCGGCGGGGCGACCTACTATTTCTGCTCGGAAGGCTGCCGAACGAAGTTCGTCGCAGACCCGAAACGGTATCTCGAGGCGAAGCCGTTCGAGTTGATGCAGTCCCATACGCCCGCGCCGCATGGGCGCGCGCCGGTGCCCGCCGCCGATGCCGGGGTGCGCTACACCTGCCCGATGCACCCAGAGATCGTGCGCGATGCCCCCGGCAGCTGCCCGATCTGCGGCATGGCGCTCGAGCCGATGGTCGCAACGCTCGACGATGCGCCAAATCCGGAGCTGAGGGATTTCACCCGTCGGTTGATCGTCAGCGCGGCGCTGAGCGTGCCGATCCTCGTGCTGTCGATGGGCGATCTGGTCGGGCTGCGGTTCAACGATTGGCTCGGCGCCGGGGTGGTGCGCTGGATCGAGCTGGTGCTGGCAACCCCCGTTGTGCTGTGGGCCGCGCTGCCGTTCTTCCGGCGGTTCTGGGACTCGCTGCGCAATCGCTCGCCCAATATGTGGACGCTGATCGGGCTTGGCGTCGGCGCCGCCTATGGCTTCTCGTTGCTCGCCCTGCTCGTCCCCGGCTTGCTGCCGGGGGACGCGATGGGGCCGCCGGTCTATTTCGAATCCGCCAGCGTGATCGTGGCGCTGGTGTTTGTCGGCCAGGTGCTGGAGCTGCGCGCACGCGAATCGACCGGCAAGGCGATCCGCGCGCTGCTCAAGCTCGCGCCGAAGACGGCGCATCGCCTGCACGACAGACACGAGGACGAGGTTCCGCTCGAAGCCGTGGCCGTCGGCGATCTGCTGCGGGTACGGCCGGGCGAAGCGGTGCCGGTCGATGGCACGCTGACCGAGGGCGAGAGCGAGATCGACGAGGCGATGCTGACGGGCGAGCCCCTGCCGGCGTCGAAGGCCGCGGGCGCGACGGTGTTCGGCGGCACGCTCAATGGCTCGGGCAGCTTCGTGATGCGGGCGACAGCCGTAGGGGCCGCGACGCGGCTCAGCCAGATCGTCGCGCTGGTTGGCAAGGCGCAGCGCAGCCGTGCGCCGATCCAGGCGCTGGCCGACCGGGTCGCCGCCTGGTTCGTGCCGCTGGTCGTGCTGATCGCGGTGCTGAGCTTCGTCGCGTGGCTGCTGATCACCCGCGATGTGTCGCAGGCGCTGGTGGCGGCGATTTCGGTGCTGATCATCGCCTGCCCGTGCGCGCTCGGGCTCGCGACGCCGATGTCGGTGATGGTCGCGACCGGGCGCGGCGCTCACGCAGGCGTGCTGGTCAAGGACGCCCGGGCGCTCGAGGCACTTGCAACAGCGGACACGCTGGTGATCGACAAGACCGGCACTCTGACCGAAGGCCGGCCGGTGCTCGACCAGGTGGTTGCCGACAAGGGCGTCGACGAGGGCTGGGTGCTCTCGATCGCGGCGGCGCTGGAACGGCGTTCGGCGCATCCGCTGGCGCGGGCTATCGCCGAAGGCGCGGCGGCGCGCAACGCCAGGACGGTCGAGGTGATCGGCTTCCGCTCGGTCACCGGCAAAGGCGTGACCGGCGTGCTGCGCGGCAGTCGGGTCGCGCTCGGCAATGCGGCGATGATGGATGAGCTCAAGGTGCCGGTGAGCGAGGCGTTCGCTGCGCTGGCGGCGGACCATGCCGGAAAGGGCCGCACAGCGATGTTTGTCGCGGAAGGCGGCAAGCTCATCGGGCTCGTGACCGCGACCGATCCGGTCAAGCCCGGCGCCAAGGCCGCACTCGACGCGTTGCGGACCGAAGGGTTCGCGATCGTCATGGCGACGGGCGATGCGCCGGGGACGGCACAGGCGGTCGGCCGAGCGCTCGGTGTCGATCGGATCGAGGCCGGCATGACGCCGGAGGGCAAACACGATCTGGTGGTGCGGCTGCACGGCGAGGGCAAGCGCGTCGTCTTCGCGGGCGACGGGATCAATGACGGCCCCGCGCTTGCCGCCGCCGATGTCGGCATCGCGATGGGCAGGGGCTCGGATGTCGCGATCGAATCTGCGGGCATCACGCTGCTCAAGGGCGATCTCGCAGGCGCGGCGCGCGCAAGGCGGCTGGCGCGCGCGACGCTCGGCAATATCCGGCAGAATTTGTGGCTCGCCTTTGGCTACAACGCGATCTGCATCCCGGTCGCGGCGGGGGTGTTGTACCCCATCACGGGTTGGCTATTGTCGCCGATGATCGCGGCGGCGGCGATGAGCCTCAGCTCGGTCAGCGTCATCGGTAACGCCCTTCGGCTGCAGAGGCTGGCCCTCTGACTACTAACATGTTAGTGCGGGCTGACCGAATGAACGGGTGAAGCCATGTCCGCACTCGAGCGCGCACTGACCATCGAAGATCTGAAGCGGATCGCCCGGCGGCGCGTGCCGAGGCAGTTCTTCGACTATATCGACTCGGGCGCCTATACCGAGGGCACCTATTCGTCCAACGAGGCGGACTACAAGAAGATCACCTTCCGCCAGCGGGTCGCGGTCAACCTCGAGAACCGCAATCTGGGCTCGACGCTGCTGGGGCAGCCGGTGAACCTGCCGCTGGCGATCGCGCCCGTCGGCTCGACCGGGATGACGGACGCGGACGGAGAGATCAAGGCGGCGCGGGCGGCCGAAAAGTTCGGCATTCCGTTCACGCTCTCGACCATGGGCATCTGCTCGATCGAGGACGTCGCCGAGGCGACCACCAAACCGTTCTGGTTCCAGCTCTATGTGATGAAGGACCGCGACTTTATCCATCGGCTGATCGATCGCGCCAAGGCGGCCAAGTGCTCCGCGCTGGTGTTGACGATGGACCTGCAGATCCTCGGGCAGCGTCACAAGGACATACGCAACGGGCTGACGGCGCCGCCGAAATTCACGCCGAAATTCGTCGCCGAGATGATGATGAAGCCGGGCTGGGCGATGCGCATGCTGGGCACCAGGCGCCGCACCTTCCGCAATATCGCCGGGCATGTGTCAGACGCGGGCAATCTCGCTTCGCTCACCGAGTGGACGCGGACGCAGTTCGACCTGACGCTCAACTGGACCGATATCGGCTGGATCAAGAAGCGGTTCGGCGGACCGGTGATCGTCAAGGGCATCCTCGATCCGGAGGACGCGCAGCTTGCGATCGACAATGGCGCCGACGCGATCGTGGTCTCCAATCACGGCGGGCGGCAGCTCGACGGCGCGCCCTCGAGTATCCGCGTGCTGCCAGAGATCGTCGATGCGGTTGGGCACAAGACCGAGGTGCTGGTCGATGGCGGCATCCGCTCGGGCCAGGACCTGCTCAAGGCGCTGGCGCTTGGCGCCAAGGGGGCACTGATCGGCCGGATCATGGCCTATGGGCTCGGCGCCGGCGGCGAAGCGGGCGTGGCCCGCGCGCTCGAGATCGTGCGCAAGGAGACCGATACGACGATGGCGCTGATGGGCGAGCGCGACATCCGCAACATCGGCGCGCACAATGTCTATTCCAACGACCTGCTGCGGCGGCAGGGCTACTGACGCCTGGCCGCGGCAGCAATGCGTCCGTCGCAAACGAGGTCTGCGACCTTGCCGCGATTTCATTCAGCTTTCCGTAAGTTCAGTTGGCGAGACCGGGAGGCCCCTCCACTTGGAGGAGCGCAGGTTCTCCAAGAGGTCTCCTCATGCATGGCACGGCCACTCCCGCAGCGCATGATCGCTACGATACCGTCACCATCGTTTTTCACTGGCTGACGGCGCTGTTCGTTCTCGCGCTGTTTGCAACCGGCGCGTTGCGCGAATACGCGCCGCGCGCGTGGCGGCTGTTCTGGCTCGAGGACGTGCATATCTCGATCGGCATCGCGTTCACCGTCGTGCTTGTCGGACGCCTCGTCTGGCGATGGGCGGGCGGTCGCCGCCTCGCCGCTGCAACGGCCGATTTCACCGGACCGCTCTCGAAGGCGGTGCACTGGCTGCTCTATGTGCTGCTGGCCGTGCAGGCGATCATCGGTTTTAACCTGCGCTGGCTGCAGGGCGAAAACTTCAGCTTCTTCGGGCTGTTTTCGATCCCAAGCCTTTATGCGAGCAACCGCGCGCTCGCGCACACGATCGAGAATGTCCACAACTGGGCGGCGTGGGCGCTGGTGATCATTGCCGGCGGACACGCGATCGCCGCGCTCTACCACCGGTACGTGCTCAAGGACGGCGTGCTCAGGCGGATGCTGCCGATCGCCGGCTAGGTCTTGGGGTTCCAGCTCGAATCGGCGTGGCGCGTCAGCTGCTCGAAGATGGTCTTGCCGAGCCCGCGCACGTCGGTCTCCGGCAGGTCGGAGACGATGGTGCAGGTGACGACGTCGTTGGCCCAGTAATAGGCATCGAGGCCGTTGCGGCTTTCGAACTGCCAGACGTCCTTCTTATCGGGCAGGGCCGCGGTGATGTAGAGCGTGACGCGCTCGGCCGACGCGTTCTGGTACATGAGCTGCGCGGCCGGGCTCGGGTCCTTGCCGTCATAGTCGCCGGGCAGCAGCCGGCCGCCGACGAAGGTGAAGCCCTGCGCGGTCAGGTCCGGCGCGTCGATCGGCGTCGCGATGCGGTTGGACAGCCAGCGCATGAGGTTGGGCGAGTCTGCGGCGGCCTCGACGGCGTGGGTCTGTTCCTTGACGTAGAGCGCGTGTGCGGTCACCGCCTCGTCGATCAGCCGGTCGCTCGCGGGCTCCTCGGTCCAGAAGACGCCGCGCATGTACCAGCCGAGGCTGCCCGCGGCCGCGATCACGATCAGCGCGGCGGCGACACTGCGCCAGAGCTGGGTGCGGGCCGTGCGAACGCCCCGGGCGATGCGGCGTGGGCTGAGCGCTTCAGGCGTCGCCTCGGCATTGAGCGGTGGGAACAGAGCGTTGATCGCCTGGTTCTGGCGGTCCCAGCTCGCAACGTCTGCGGCGGCGTCAGGATGGGCCGCCAGATAGGCATCGAGCAAGGTGCGTTCGGCCTCGCCCAGCTGGCCGTCGACATAGGCGTGAAGGGCGTCCGCGTTGATCTCGAATTTTGCGTTCGTCATTTCACGGTCCTCAGTCGCGGCTCCTCGACGGCGCCGGTCAGCTTGCGCAGGGCCGCGCGGGCCCGTCCGAGGCGCGACATCAGCGTGCCCATCGGGATATCGAGCGCCGTTGCCGCCTCGGAATAGCTCAGGCCCTCGAGCACGACGAGCAGCAGGGCTTCGCGCTGGTCGTCGACGAGCGTCGCGATGGCGCGCGACAGCTCGTTCAGGGCGATGCGGCCGGGCTGCGCCGGGGCAACGGCGGGCTCGACCAAGAGGGTATCGACCGGAACGTGATCGCCCCGCCGGCGGGCGAGGCGAAGCTCGTTGCGGTAGAGGTTGAGCAGGATGCGGAACAGCCAGGCCTTGAGCGGCCCGGTCGGCTGCCACAGTGCCTGCTTGCGGATGGCGCGTTCGAGGCAATCCTGGACGAGGTCGTCGGCGCGGTCGGCGTTGCGGGTCAATGCCCGGGCGTAGCGGCGGAGCGCCGGCACACACGCCTCGACCTCATCCAGGAAGTTTTGCATCGTGGTCGCCCGCCGGAGCGGGCGGATCTCCTCAGCCTGCGTCGTAGGCGATGTGCCAGCTCTGGATCTTGGCGCCGGTGATATCGCCCGGGGCCTTGTCCTTGAACCAGGTATAGAGCGGCATGCCCTTGTAGGCGACCTGCTTCATGCCGGCGGCGGGGCCGGTGGCATCCTTGCGGTCGATCAGGGTCCAGTCGCCGGAGACGGCGGTCGCGGCCGGCACCCACACCGGCGGCCAGGCGACGGCGCACTTGTCGAAGCAGGTGGAGACGCCCGCAGTGTCCTGATCGAAGGTGTAGAGGGTCATGCCCTTGGCGTCGGTGAGGCCGTTCGGCTTGCCATCGAGCGTGGCCGTCTTGATGAGGCCGCCCAGTTCGTCGGCGAGGGCGAAACCGGTGCAGCCCAACATGCCGACAGCGGCGATGCCGAGCAGCAAATTCCTGATTTTCATGACAGTCTCCCTGTGATCCGTTGCACACCCGTTGCGGCAGCGGCTGAGCCCTCCAACAGCGGGGGTCCGTAACTTATTCCCTTTTCGGCGAAAAAACTTGGAGCGTGGCATCCGCGCCGCGGTGGACAGCCGCGCAGCCATTTGCTTCAAGATTTGCAGAGCCTTGAGGGAGGACCGCCATGAAGAGACGTGCATTTTTCGGCGCTGCCACGGCGGTTGCCGCATCGAGCCTGGCGATGCCGGCGATCGCGCAGTCGAGCCCGAAGGTCAGCTGGCGGATGACCTCGGGATTCCCCAATTCCCTCGACACGCTCTACGGCGCCGGCAAGCTGATCGCGCAGTATGTGTCGGATGCGACCGACGGCAATTTCTCGATCGACGCGTTTGCAGCGGGCGAGATCGTGCCGACCGCGCAGGCGGCGGACGCGGTGATGCAGGGGACGGTCGAGGCGGCGCACACGGCGTCGTATTACTACTGGGGCAAGGACCCGACCTGGCAGTTGCCGACGACGGTGCCGTTCGGCCTCGACGCGCGCGGCATGAACGCCTGGTTCTACTATGGCGGGGGCAACGACCTCTGCAACGCGTTCTTCAACAAGCAGGGGATTGTCGCCTATCCAGCGGGCAATACCGGTGCGCAGATGGGCGGCTGGTTCCGCAAGGAGATCAACACCCCGGCCGACTTCCAGGGCGTCAAGTTCCGCCTCGGTGGCTTTGCCGGGCTGGTCCTCAAGAAGCTCGGCATCATCCCGCAATCGCAGCCGCCGGCTGAGATCTACGAGGCGCTCGAGAAAGGGACGATCGACGCCGCCGAGTTCGTCGGCCCCTATGACGACGAAAAGCTCGGCTTCGTGAAGGTCGCGCCCTACTACTATTACCCGGGCTGGTGGGAGGGCTCGGCGGCGCTCCACGCCATGTTCAACAAGGCCAAGTTCGACGCGCTGCCGGCGGCCTATCAGTCGATCCTCAAATCGGCGTGCCAGGCGGTCAATCTCGACATGCTGGCGCACTATGACCTGGTGAACGCGACGGCGATCAAATCGGTCGTGGCGGCGGGGGCCAAGCTCAGGCCATTCAGCCCGGACATCCTCAAGGCGTGCTTTGACGCCAACAACCAGGTGCTCGCCGATCTGAGCGGCAGCAATGCCGACTTCAAGACGATCCTCGATTCGATCATGGGCTTCCGCAAGGACTACTATTTGTGGACGCAGATCGCGGAATATCCGTTCGATGCGTTCATGATGCAGCAGCAGCGCGGCGGGACGCTGTAGGCTCTTCCTTCTTCTCCCCTTGAGGGAGAAGGCGATGGTGCCGCATTGGCTGTTTCCCCACTGCGGTCATCCCGGCGAAGGCCGGGATCCAGTATTCCCGGATCCGCTGGCTCCAACTGGGGCCCCGCCTGCGCCGGGGCGACACCGTGGAGGGCGTGGGCTTTGGTCCAGCCCCTTGCCCCGCAAGTTCAGTTAAAGCTCGGCGGCGTGTTCAGGTCGAATTGCGGCGGGCCGGATAGATTGCCGTTCTGGTCGGGCGGCAGCGTGATCTGCACGGTGCTGAGATCGGTCGGGCCGGCGGACGAGAGAAACCCGGTCACCAGCCCTGGCCAGAAGATCAGCACGGCGACGAGGATCAACTGCAGCACGACCCACGGGATCGCGCCCCAGTAGATGTCGGAGGTCCTGACCTGCTCGCGCGGCACGATGCCTCGTAGGTAGAACAGCGCGAAGCCGAAAGGCGGGTGCATGAAGCTCGTCTGCATGTTGGCGCAGATCATGACACCGAACCAGACGAGGTCGATGCCGAGCGCGGTCGCGGCCGGCGTCAGCAGGGGAATGATGATGAAGGCGATCTCGAAGAAGTCGAGGAAGAACGCCATCACGAAGATGAAGATGTTGACGAAGATCAGGAAGCCGACCTGGCCGCCGGGCAGCGAGGTCAGCATGTGCTCGATCCAGTGGCTGCCGCCGACGCCCTGAAACACCAGCGAGAAAACGCGGCTGCCGAGCAGGATGAAGACCACCATCGAGGTGAGCTTGGTGGTCGAAACCATGCCCTGCCAAAGCAGTGGCCAGGTGAGGCGGCGGTTGATCGCGGCGAGGATCAGCGCGCCGACGACGCCCATTGCGCCGGCTTCGGTGGGTGTGACGAGGCCGAGAAAGATCGTGCCGAGCACGATGAAGATCAGCGCCAGTGACGGCACCATGCCGCGGATCAGCTTCTTCCACAGTGCCCAGCCGCGGAGCGTGCGCGCCTCGGGCGGCAGCGCCGGCACGTCCTTGGGCCGGATAATCGAGAGGATGAACACCCAGCCGATGAACAGCGCGACCTGGACGATCGAGGCGCCGGTGGCGCCGATATACATGTCGCCCACGGAGCGGCCGAGCTGGTTGGCGAGAACGATCAGCACCAGCGATGGCGGGATCAGCTGCGTGATGGTGCCCGAGGCGGCGATGACGCCGGTCGCGTGGCGCGCCGAGTAGCCGTAGCGCTGCATCACCGGCAGCGAGATCAGCCCCATGGCGATGACCGAAGCAGCGACCGTGCCGGTGATGGCGCCGAGCACCGCCCCGACGATGATCACGGCGTAGCTGAGACCGCCGCGGAGGCCGCCGAACAGCTGGCCGAAGCCTTCGAGCAAATCCTCGGCGAGGCCGCAGCGCTCGAGGATCGCCCCCATCAGGGTGAAAAACGGGATAGCCAGCAGCAGGTCGTTCGAAAGCACGCCGTAGAGCTGGAAGGCGAGGTTGCCCAGAAAGTCCGGCGCGATCAGCCCGAAGGCGATGCCGATGACGCCGAAGAACAGCCCAACCGCGCTCAGCGAGAAGGCCGCAGGGTAGCCGATCAGCATGAAGACGATCAGGCCGCCGAACATCAGCGGCGAGAGGTTGTCCTTGATGAAGCCGATCATTGCACCGGCTTCTCGTAGGCGAACTCACGCACGAAGGAGGTGGTGAGCGCGAGGATGCATTTGGTGATCTCGGCGAGCCCCTGCAGTGCCACGAGCGCAAAGCCGACGGGCAGCAGCATCTTGGCGGGCCAGGCGGGCAGGCCGCCGGTGTTGGCCGAAGCCTCTCCGGTCACCAGCGAGGTCCAGGCCCAGCCCCAGGTGACGTCGATCAGCAGCACGCAGAGCGGCAGCAGGAAGAAGAGGCCGCCGAGGAGGTCGATCCAGGTGCGGGTCTTCTCGCCGACCGAGCCGTAGACGAGATCGACGCGGACATGCGCGTTGACCTTGAGGGTCCAGGCGCCGGCGAGCATGACGGTCGCGGCGAACATGTACCAGATGGCATCGGAAAAGCCGTTGGCGCTGCCCGAATACCAGTCATAGAACGCGCCAAAGGCGCCGATCCCGGTGGTGCTCTGCAGCCAGAGAAAGCCACCGCTCGAATAGCGCAGGATGGCGTTGAGGGCGCTCAGCAGTGCGCAGAACAGCACGAGCCAGGTGGCGGCGATGCCGAACCAGCGGCTCACCTCGTCGATCGTTCGGATGGTCGTCAGCACGAAGGCTGGCGGCTGGCGCACGGATCCCTCCCCCGGCCTCGCGAGCTTGGCCTTTCATGCCAGAGGCAAACGGTTTTGCAAGCGCGCTTGAAGGCTTGTGCCTGCTCACTATAACGAGAGGCGAGGAGGGCGGCGCGATGTACGTGGTGGGCGGCGAAAGCCTGATCGACCTGATCAAGCAGAAGGGCAGCGCCGGGGCCGGCGAGTTCGTCGCCAAGGCCGGCGGCTCGCCGATGAACTGTGCCATCGCCATCGCGAGGCTCGGAGGCCAGTCCGGGTTCCTCTGCCCGATCAGCCGCGACAGTTTCGGCGACGTGATCCTCGCGCCGCTGGAGGCCGCCGGGGTCGAGGTGCTACTCAAGGATCGCGTACGCGAACCGACGACGCTGGCGGTGGTCGCCGACGACGGCAAGGGCAACCCGCGCTATGCATTTTACCGCGAGGCCGACCGCGCCTTCACGCGCGACGGGCTGATCGCGGCGCTGCCGCCGCAGGTCGAGCTGTTCGAGATCGGCGGCTTCTGCACCATCCTGCCCGACGACATGGCGGTGTGGCTCGAGGTCGCTGCCGAAGCGCGACGGCGGGGCGCGACGATCTCGACCGATCCGAATCTCAGGCCGTCGCTGATCTCTGACATGGACGCCTATCGCAAGCGCGTGCACGCCTCGCTGGCGGTTGCCGACCTCATCAAGTTCTCGGAGGAAGATCTCGAGACGCTCGACCCCGGCAAGTCGATCGAGGCGCAGGCGGCAGAGTTCCTGAAGCTGCCGCATTGCCGGCTGGTGGTGGTGACGCTCGGTGCCGCGGGCTCGATGGCTTTCACCAGGAGCGCAAGCGTGCGGTCACCGATTTTTCCCGCAACGCCGGGCGGCGACAATGTCGGCGCGGGCGACACGCTGATGGCGGGCATCCTCACCTGGCTGGGGGACAACGAAGCGTTGGCCCCGGATGCAATGGCGTCGCTGGGCGAGGAGCAGCTCAAGCAGATGCTGTGGTTCGGTGCGGTGGCGGCCGGCATCAATTGCAGCAGGGTGGGCGCCAATCCGCCGACGCGGGCCGAGGTCGAGTCGGTGCTGGCCCGATAGCCAATGCGTCGGGTCCATTGCCCTCTCCCCTTGAGGGAGAGGGTGCCGACAGGCCGGTGAGGGGTTGGTTCCACATCGGTGATTTCCGAGAGAACCCCTCATCCGGCGCTGCGCGCCACCTTCTCCCTCAAGGGGAGAAGGGATCAGCGGCGGGCATCCGTATTAATCCCAAACTCGAGAAATATTGTTGGCTTGCGGATGGAAAGCGAGCCTCGCATTGTTCTGGCGACATGCGGATCATCGGCACGCTCATCGTCATTGTAGTCATCGTCGCGATCGGGTTCGGCGCCTACATGCTGACGCCGGTGCGCGGGCCGGCGCGCGACCTGACGCTCACGGGCGACGTGACGCGCGGCAATTACATGATCCGCCTCGGCGGGTGCGTCACCTGCCACACCGACCCCGACAACAAGGACGCGATTCTTGCCGGCTCGCCGTCCGAGGGCCTGAAGACGCCGTTCGGCACCTTCTATCCGCCCAACATCACCTCGTCGAAGGTCAACGGGATCGGCAACTGGACGCTCGCCGAATTCTCCGAGGCGCTGAGCAATGGCGAGGGGCCGCAGGGCCACCTCTATCCGTCACTCCCGTTCGACGCCTACACGCGCCTGACCGATCAAGACCTCGTCGATCTCTACACCGCGCTCGAAGCGGGGCCGGCGATCGAGATCCCGTCGCGGCCGCACGACGTCAGCTTCCCGTTCAACCAGCGCTGGCTGCTGGCGGGCTGGAAGCATCTGTTCTTCCATCCGGGCCAACTGGCGCCCGACGCGACCAAGTCGGCGCAGTGGAACCGCGGCCGCTACATCGTGATGGGCCCCGGCCATTGCGTCACCTGCCACAGCCCGCGCAATGTGCTCGGGGCGATCCAGCCGGGCACCGAACTGATGGGCAACCCCGACAAGGGTGGCCCGGGCGGACGCACGCCGCCGCTGACGCAGGCGGCGCTCACCAAGCAAGGGTTCGACGCCACCAGCCTGGCGCAGACGCTGCAGGACGGGTTCACGCCGGATTCGAACGCCCTGGGCGGCGCCATGGGCGAGGTGATCGACGACGAAACCTCGCAATGGACCGACGACGACCGTGCCGCCGTAGCGGCATACCTGCTGGGCGGGTCGTAGTCGGCCCCGCGCCGCGCTATCCTTAGGCCTCGTCGAAGCCGAGGGAGCGGGCATGGGCAGGCAAGCGATGATCGGGCTTTCGCATCTGCGGGTGACGTTCAGCGAAGGCTTCTACCTCGGCCCGGGCCGCGCCGACCTGCTCGAAGGAATCGCGGAGACCGGCTCCATCGCCGCCGCCGGCAAGCGTATGGGGATGAGCTACAAGCGGGCCTGGAGCCTGGTGCAGGCGCTCAACGAGGGCTGGGGTTCAGCATTGGTCGAGGCTTCGCGCGGCGGTGCCGGGCAGGGCGGCGCGACGCTCTCGGCGGACGGTGCTTTCGTGCTCGCGCGGTATCGAGCCATGCAGGCGGCGGCAGGTGCGTCGATGGCGCGGGACGTAGCGGCGGTGAAGCGGCGGCTCGACCGGTCCAGCGGGAAATAACGCTTGCGGGCAATGGGCGGCCTTGCGACAGTCGATATGGTCATAGAACCATATCGGAGTTGCCATGCGCCTGTTGCGCCATGTTGTGCTTGCTTTGGCTTTCGCGGTGGGCCTTGCCGTATCCACCACCTCGGGCGCCAGCGCGACGGACGTGAACGCGGCGGTCGCGGCGAACTTCACGCAGGTCGCGACGACCCTGGCCGCCGCATTCGAAAAGGCGACGGGCAATCATGTCAATCTGAGCTTTGGGGCGACCGGTACGCTCTACACGCAGATCACGCAGGGCGGCCCGTTCGACGTGTTCCTTTCGGCCGACGATAAGCGGACCGGCACGGCGATCAAGGACGGGGTCGGGGTCGACGGCACCGAGTTCACCTATGCGGTGGGCAAGGTTGCGCTCTATTCGCCGGCGATCGACGTCACCGATGGCGTGGCGGTGCTCAAGGCCGATGCCTTCCAGCACATCGCCATCGCCGATCCCAAGGCCGCGCCCTATGGCGCCGCGGCGATGGCGGTGTTCGACAAGCTCGGACTGACCGCGGCCGTTACGCCCAAGATCGTGACGGGCGAGAACATCACGCAGACGCAGCAATTCGTCGACAGCGGCAATGCGGAACTCGGCTTCGTGGCGCTGAGCCAAGTGATCGGCAAGCCGGCGACGCAGGTTTGGCTGCCACCGCAGGAGGACTATCCGGCGATCCGGCAGAACGCGGTGCTGCTCAAGCACGGCGCCGACAACCAGGCGGCCAGGGACTTCCTGGCGTTCCTCAAATCGGATGCCGGCGTGGCCGCGATCAAGGCTGCGGGGTATGAGGTGGAGTGAATGCAGGGCAGGCATGGCGTCTCGCGGGAATGACATTGGGATAAGACCGGGCGCATGTTGACCTCAACCGACCTCGCCTCGCCGATCTCGCTGACCCTCGGCCTCGCAGCGGTCACCACCATCGTCCTGCTGCTGATTGGAACGCCGCTCGCCTGGTGGCTGGCGCGTACCGAGAGCCGCTGGCGCGAGGCGGTTGCGACGCTGGTGGCGATGCCGCTGGTGCTGCCGCCGACGGTGATCGGATTTTACCTCCTGATCGCGCTCGGGCCGAACGGGCCGGGCGGCGCACTTGCCGGCCTGTGGGGTGCGCGCACGCTGGCGTTTTCGTTTGGCGGGCTGGTGATCGGCTCGATCGTTTATTCGCTCCCATTCATGGTGCAGCCGATCCGCGTCGCGCTCGAGGCGGTGGGCGAGGAGCCGATCGAGGCCGCGATGACGCTCGGTGCGCATCGGTTGCAGAGCTTTCTTCGCGTCGCGGCGCCGCTGGCGCGATCAGGCTTCTTCACCGGCGTGATTCTGACCTTTGCGCACACGGTCGGCGAGTTCGGCGTGGTGCTGATGATCGGCGGCAACATCCCCGGACAGACCAAGGTGCTGTCGATCTCGATCTACGATTTTGTCGAGCGCGGGGAATGGGCGAGCGCGCATTGGCTGTCACTCGGCATGGTGGCTTTCGCGTTCGTCGTGGTGACGGCGACGATGCTGGCTGACCGGCGGTTCGGCCGGGTGACCGGTTGACGGACAAGGCAGGCCGTTTTTGCGGGGATCGCACCCAGTCGATATTGATTGTTCACTGAACAAGACCCTATCACTGGCGCATGTCGCAGGACCTCGCCCGCATCCGTGCTTTCGTTCAGGTGTTCGACGCGGGCGGATTTTCGGCGGCGGCGCGGCAGCACGGGCGCTCCAAGGCCCTGCTGAGCAAATACGTCACCGACCTCGAGGACTACCTGGGCGTACGGCTGATGAACCGCACGACGCGCAAGCTCAGCCTGACGGAAGCCGGTGAGGCGTATTACCGCGAGGCGAGCCAGCTGCTGACGCAGCTCGACGAGCTCGATGCCTCGATCCTCGACCAGACGGCAGCGCCGCGGGGCCTGCTGCGGGTCTCGGCGCCGCGCAATTTCGGCGAGATGATTCTTGCGCCGGCGATCTTCGAGTTTCTTGTCGCGCACCCGGAGGTGAGCCTCGATCTGAGGCTCGAAGACCGTTTCGTCGACCTGGTCGAGGAGGGGATCGATGTCGCGCTGCGCATCTCGTCGGCCCAGGATTCCTCGCTGATCGCGCGCAAGATCGCCGACATGCCGCATGCCGCCGTCGCGACCCCGGGCTACCTGACAGCGCACGGCGTGCCGGCGCGGCCCGAGGATCTGCGGCAGCACGCGGCGATCATCGACACCAATTTGCAGGGCCAGGCGAACTGGCATTTCGTCGAGGCGGGCGAAACGATTTCCGTACGCGTCGCGGGTCCCGTCCGAGTCAATTCTCCGCTATCGGCGCGGGATGCGGCATTGGCGGGTCTTGGCATCGCCTTATTGCCCGGCTATCTCGCCGATCCATTGATTGCATCGGGGGCGCTCACCCGGTTGCTCGCCGGATTCACGCCGACCGGCTCGTCGCTGCAGGCGGTGTATCCACACCGCAGGCACCTGGCGGGCAAGGTCCGGGCGCTGATCGATCATCTGGTTGCGTGGTTCGAAGCGCACCCGATGAGCTAGAACGACGCTCCATCCGTGGAGCGCGGGAGCGGTTGGAAATGCGTCGCGCAATCGCCATGCTGGCGGGACTGCTGGTTCTCGCGCCGCTGCCGGCGCTGGCCCATCCGCATATCTTCGTCGACGCCAAGGCGGCCATCACCTTCAACGACGCCGGGCAGGTGGTGTCGGTCCATAACACGTGGACGTTCGACGAAGCCTATTCGGCCTGGAGCGTGCAGGGTCTCGACACCAATCATGACGGCAAGCTGACGCCGGCCGAGCTGCAGCCGCTCGCCGACGACAACATGGTTGGGCTCGCTGACTACGAGTACTACACCTTCGCCGGCGAGGGCAAAGATCCGAACCTCAAGTTCGGGCACGGGCTGAACCCGAAGATCGAGATGGGGGCCGACGGCAAGACGACGCTCAATTTCGACGTCCCGCTGGCGCAGCCGTATACCATCCGCAAGGCGCTGGAGCTGTCGGTCGACGACCCCGAATACTACGTTGCGATCACCTTCGCCGATGCGAGCGCAGTGACGCTCATCAACGCGCCGAAAAATTGCGCGGTGGTGATGGAAGATCCGAAGCAAATGCCGACGGCGCTGGCCGATGCGCTCTACGCGTTGCCGCCCGACGTGACCAAGCTGCCACCCGAGCTCGAGCAGGCGATGCGCGGCATGCAGGGGGCGATCCTCATCAATTGTCCGGGCGGCAGCGCCACCGGAAAGGCCCCGCCGGTCGCTACGGCCGCCACTCCGGCAACGCCCGCCGCCGCGCCGGGCAACGCGCTCGATGCCGTCAACGGCATGGCGGACGGTACCGTGGGTGATACGGCGGCGGCTGACGCGAGCGATGAAGCTGCCCCCTCGACCACGCCCGACCAAACCGCGCTCGCCTCGCTGCCCAAAACGCAGGGCCTCACGGTGCCGATCTTTACCGGCAACATTCCCTTTGGCGCGGCGCCGAACGAGCCCGGACTGGTGCTGCCGCGCACCGGGTTCCTCGGCTGGATCGGTCAGGCGCAGCAGGATTTCTACCTCGCGCTCGAAAAGTCGCTGGCGGGGCTCAAGACCAATTGGACCGGCTTCTGGGTGCTGGGCCTGTTGAGTTTCCTCTACGGCATCTTTCATGCCGCCGGCCCTGGGCACGGCAAGGTGGTGATCTCGTCGTACGTGCTCGCCAATGAGGCGCAGCTGCGGCGTGGCATCTTCCTCAGCTTCCTCAGCGCCATGATGCAGTCGGTCGTGGCCATCGGCTTCGTGCTGATCGCGGCGAGCCTGCTCGGCATGACCGCGATGGCGATGAGCAGCGCCGCCAACTGGATCGGCATTCTGTCCTACGGGATGATCGCGCTGCTCGGGCTGTGGCTGATCGTGCGCAAGGTCTTCGGGCTGGGGCACAATCACAGCCACGACGACCGGGCCGCCACGCGGCGCCCGGCGCGGGACACGGGCGTCAGCTCGCGGCAGGCTCTGGCCCGCCGGCATCTGGGGGCACCGGCGCACGCCCTCGCGGCGGGCGGCCCATCGCTCACCAATTTCCGTGTCGCCGGCAACCAGCCCGACGCCTACGGGCGGCTGCCGGGCGATGCGCATTACGGCCACGGTCACGGCGACCACGAGCCGCACGACCACGATCACGACCACGATCATCATGACCACGATCACCATGGCCACGCGCATGTGGTGACCGCCGATCAGGTGCGCGGCGGCTGGCGCGAGCAGTTGAGCGTGGTCGCGGCGGTCGGCATCAGGCCGTGTTCCGGCGCGCTGATCGTCCTCGCCTTCGCCCTCAGCCAGGGCCTGCTGATCGCCGGCATGGCCGCGGTGCTGCTGATGGGGGTGGGCACCGCGATCACCACGGGCGCGCTGGCGGCGCTGGCCGTCGGCTTCAAGGGAGCGGCCAAGGGCCTCGCCGGCTCCGACAACAAGTTCACGGCGACGGTGTTGTGGTGGGCCGAGCTGCTCGCGGCGTTCGGCGTGCTCGGTTTCGGTGTGGTGCTGCTGCTCGCCTCGATCTAGGCGGCGCGCTCGGATTCGCTCGGCATGACTAGGTCGTCCCGGTCGTCGTCGCTCAGCGCCTCGTTGAAGGCATCGATCTCGTCATCGGCGGCGGCCGCACGCGCACGGAACAGCTCGCGGATCAGCCAGGCGCCAATCAGCCGCGGCCGGCTGGTTACGGTCTTGAACTCGAGTTCGCGGTCGAGGCGGATGGCGTAGGCCTCGGCGTCCTCGGGCGTCTGCCGGACATGCGCCGGCAATTGATACCAGCGCCGGATGGCTTCGGCTTCGGCCTGCTCTTTGGTCAGCTCCATTCCGACTCTCCGACGAGGACGGTCTCGCCGGAGAATCAGCCGCTTATGGTTAGCGCATGGTTAACTGCCGTCGGCGATGGCCTGGAACAGCCAGGCCTCGATGATCCGGCGGCGGTTGCCCATGGTGCGGAAGTCGAGATCGTCGACGAGGCCGGCGGCGAAAACCCGGGCGTGCATCTCGGTCGTGCGTTCGCCTGCCGGAAGCAGGCTCCAGCGGCGCAACGCCTCGCGGTGCGCCTCGTCCTTGGACAGCTGTTGAGTCAAAATCATCCCTTCTGAGCCCCGCACCTTGGGAATCTTCGGGAGTCGCAATGGTTCCCGCCGCCGCCTCGCCTATGAACGACTTGCAAATGATTCGCATCTATCCTAGTTGTTGCGAATGATTTGCAATCGCATCCGCGCGACCCGCGACGAGGTCTCCGCCTGATGGATACGACGCCCGCCCGCCCCACCGGCTGGCTCCGCGACGGCGCGACGCCGCCGCTGGTCGAGGTGTTCCGCTCGGTCAAGCTGCCGGCCGGCGCAACGCAATGGCAGAAATTCCTCGCCTTTGCCGGGCCGGGCTATCTGGTGGCGGTCGGCTACATGGACCCCGGCAACTGGGCGACCTCGCTCGCCGGTGGCAGCCGCTATGGCTACGCGCTGCTGACGGTCGCGCTGTTGTCGAACATCATGGCGATCATCCTGCAGTCGCTTTGCGCGCGGCTCGCAGTCGGCAGCGGCAAGGACCTCGCGCAGGCCTGCCGCGACGCCTTTCCGGCCTACGTCGCCTGGCCGCTCTGGGCGCTGGCCGAGATCGCCATCATCGCGACCGATCTTGCCGAAGTGATCGGTACCGCGATCGGGCTCAACCTCATCTTCCACATCCCGCTCGAGCTCGGCATCCTGATCACGACGCTCGATGTGTTCCTCATCCTGTTGCTGCAGAAACGCGGCTTCCGCTGGATCGAGGCGTTCGTGGTGACGCTGCTCGGGGTCATCGCGGTCTGTTTCGTGGTGCAGATCGTGCTCGCCAATCCCGACTGGGGCGGGGTGCTGCGCGGGCTCGCGCCGACCACCGACCTCGCGACCAAGCCGGACATGCTCTATCTCGCGCTCGGCATCATCGGCGCGACGGTGATGCCGCACAATCTCTACCTGCATTCGGGCATCGTGCAGACGCGCGCCTACGGTGCCGGCGAGGCCGACAAGCGAGAGGCGCTGCGCTTTTCGATCTGGGATTCGGTCCTGGCGCTCAGCTTTGCGTTCCTGATCAATGCCTCGCTGCTGGTGCTGGCGGGAGCGGCGTTCTTTCCGCGGCACGAGGTGGTGGCCGACATCGGCCGCGCCTCCGAGCTGCTGACACCGATCCTCGGCACCGCGCTGGCACCGGCGCTGTTCGGCATCGCGCTCATCTGCTGCGGTCTCAATTCGACGCTGACGGCGACGATGGCCGGGCAGATCGTGATGGAAGGCTTCATCCAGCTGCGCATCTCGGCGGTGGCGCGGCGGTTGATCACGCGGGGCGCTGCGATCGTGCCGGCGCTGGCGGTGACCTATCTCTTCGGCGCGGCACAGACGGGCAAGCTCCTGATCCTCAGCCAGGTGGTGCTGAGCTTCCAGCTGCCGTTCGCCGTGGTGCCGCTGGTGCTGTTCACCGCCAGCCGCAAGAAGCTCGGCACGCTGGTCGCGCCGCGCTGGCTCACCGTGCTGGCGGCCGTGGTTGCGGTCATCATCGTCGGGCTCAACGCCAAGCTGATCGTCGATTTCTTCGCCGGCAATCTGGGGTAGCAGGCGCCGGTGCCGTGCCAGCGCTCGGGGTTCGTGGCCTAGGCGATCAGATTGTCGCCCCAGTCCTTGATCGTATATTCGCGCACCAGGCCCTCGAGCAGGAACGGGTCCGATCGGGCGAATTCCTCGGCCGTCTCTCGCGTGCGGAACAGCGCCATGTTTCCGCCAGCCGGGTCAAAGAAGGGGCCGATGCCCACCACCTCGCCGCGACTGATGAACGGCTCGGCGAACGCCTTATGCCGAGGATAGACGCTCATGATTTGCTCGCGGGACTTTCCCGCGCTGGTTCCGATGACCGCGTAGAGCATGGATCCCCCCGCACGCGTTTGACACGCGAGACTAGCTTGCGGATTCAGCAGGCCACAAGGTCGGGTTGCGGCACGATGGCGCGGCTTGCGCCCTGAGAGGCGGCGGCTATGGTGCGCGCCATGATCCCGGGCCGACAACCATCCGACCATCCGCGCGTCAAACCCGACAAGATCGGCGTGCTGCTGCTCAACCTCGGCACGCCGGACTCGCCCGACTATTGGCCGATGCGACGGTATCTCGGCGAGTTCCTGTCCGACCGCCGGGTGATCGAGACCAATCCGGTGTTCTGGCAGCTGATCCTGCAGGGCATCATCCTCAATGTCCGGCCGCAAAAGAGCGGCGCGAACTATCGCAAGATCTGGGACAATGAGGCCAATGACAGCCCGCTGCGGGTGATCAGCAGGCGGCAGGCGCAAAAGCTGCAGGCGGCACTCGGCGACAAGGTGATCGTCGATTTCGCCATGCGCTACGGCAATCCGTCGACGGAGGAGCGGCTCGCGGGGCTCCTCGCGCAGGGCTGCTACCGCATCCTCGTCTGCCCGCTCTACCCGCAATACTCGGCGACGACGACAGCGACGGCCAATGATGCGGTGTTCGCGGCGCTGAAGCGCCTGCGCTGGCAGCCGGCGCTGCGCACGCTGCCACCCTATTTCGAGACGCCCGAATATATCGCGGCGCTGAGCGACAGTATCGCAGCGGGAGTCGCGGCGCTGCCCTTCAAGCCGGACCTCGTGCTGACCTCGTATCACGGCATGCCGGTCGAATATCTGATCAACGGCGACCCGTACTATTGCGACTGCCTCAAAACCACGCGGCTGGTGCGCGAGCGGCTCGGCTGGAGCGAAGACTTCCTTAGAGTAACGTTCCAGAGCCGGTTCGGCCCGGCAGAGTGGCTGAAGCCGTACACTGCCGACACGCTGATGGAGCTCGGGCGCGACAAGAAGAAGGTCGCGCTCGTCGCGCCCGCCTTCTCGGTCGACTGCATCGAGACGCTCGAGGAGCTGGCGATCACCGGCCGCGAGCAATACGTCCACGCCGGCGGCAATCACGACGACTACGCCTATATCCCCTGCCTCAACGACAGCGCTGGCGGCATGACGATGCTCGAGGCCGTGGTGCGGCGCGAGCTGGGCGGCTGGATCTAGCTCTTCGGCATCTTGTCGCCGGCCACCGAGCTCAGCATCGCCTTGGTGATCGACTGGGTGAGGTCGAAATAATGCGGCCATGGGTCCGGGCCCGCGGCGCGCTCGACGGCCTCGGGTAATGACATGCCGCCAAGCTTCTTGAGCTTGGCGACTTCCTCCCAGCTCAGCGGCACGGCGCAGGGGGCGCCGGCACGGGCGCGGGTCGAGAACGGCGCGATAGCGGTGGCGCCGCGCTCGTTGCGCAGATAGTCGACGAAGATGCGGCCGGTGCGCTTGGCCTTGCGGATGTTGGAAGTGAAACGGTCCGGTTCCACCTCCGCGAGCTTGTCGGCGAAGGTCTTGCAGAAGAGCTTCACCTCCGGCCAGTCGAGCACCGGCCGCAACGGCGCGATGACATGGATGCCCTTGCCACCCGTCGCTAGCGGGAAGGATTGCAGCGCCCATCTGGCGAGTCCGTCGCGAATGTCGAGCGCGGCCTGACGCACGGCGTCGATGCCGAGGCCTTCGTCGGGGTCGATGTCGAAGACGATGCGATCGGGCCGCTCGAGATCGTCGATGTGGCTGCCCCAGATATGGAGTTCGAGCGCATTCATCTGCACGCTGGCGGCGAGGCCGGCTTCGTCGGCGATGTAGAGATAGAGGTCGGTCTTGCCGACGGTTTCGGCGATCTTCACCGTCTTGAACGCCGCCGGGAAGCCGCCCGAATCGTGCTTCTGGAAGAAGGTGTGGTCGCTGCCATGCGGGCGCCGCACCAGCGACAGCGGTCGGTTCGCGACGTGCCGCAGCATCGGTTCGGCGACGGCATCGTAATAGGCGACCAGTTGCGCCTTGGTGATCTTTTCGGCTTCGTAAACCGCCCGATCCGGATGGGTGAGCGCGACGCCCAGCCGCTTTGCCGTCTCGATGCCGGCGGCGTCCGTTAGGGCCGGCATCTTCGTCCTGGTCGCTCCGCCGGCGGGGGCCCTTGCCATGCACGCGCTCCGCTTTGAATGCTGCCGATTGTGGCCAGCCGTCGTTGACGACGATGTCACACACCCGGCCCATGCTCAAAGAATTAACGGAACCCCCGGCCTGGGCGTTCCGATGCATTGCGCGGCGGGCGGGGCGCACATATCTCTGATGAGAGCGGGCGCGCCGGAACGTCCGGCCCGCGCCGGCCGAGGGGAGAGCGCGATGAAATTTGAGCTCGACGGCGGCAGCATTACCCTGATCGTTCTGGGGGTGCTGGCCATTCTGGTGCTGATGGCGGCGGTCAAGACCGTGCCGCAAGGCCACAATTACACGATCGAGCGGTTCGGACGCTACATCAAGACCATGAAGCCCGGCCTTAGCCTCATCGTGCCGTTCGTCGACAGCATCGGACGGAAGATCAACATGATGGAGCAGGTGCTGGAGGTGCCGCAGCAGGAGGTGATCACCAAGGACAACGCCTCGGTGACGGCTAATGCCGTGACCTTCTACCAGATCCTCGACGCTGCTGCGGCGGCGTATGAGGTGGCGAATTTGCAGAACGCCGTTCTGAATCTCACCATGACCAATATCCGCACCGTGATGGGCTCGATGGACCTCGATGAGCTCCTTAGCCATCGCGACGAGATCAACTCGCGGCTGTTGCGGGTGGTCGACGCGGCGGTGAGCCCGTGGGGCATCAAGATCACCCGCATCGAGATCAAGGACATCGATCCGCCGCGCGACCTGGTCGAATCGATGGGCCGGCAGATGAAGGCCGAGCGCGAGAAGCGCGCGACGATCCTCGAGGCGGAGGGTCGCCGGCAGTCGGCGATCCTCCAGGCCGAAGGGCTCAAGCAGTCACAGGTGCTCGAAGCCGAGGGCCGGCGCGAAGCGGCGTTCCGCGATGCCGAGGCGCGCGAGCGTTCGGCGGAGGCGGAGGCTAAGGCAACGCAGATGGTCAGCGAGGCGATCGCCGCGGGCAACGTGCAGGCGATCAACTATTTCGTCGCCAACAACTACATCAAGGCGCTGGAGAGCTTCTCGCACTCGCCCAACCAGAAGATCCTGATGCTGCCGGTGGAAGCGGCCAGCGTCATCGGCGCGATCGGGGGCATTGCCGAGATCGCGAGGGAAACTTTCGGCGGCGGCGCGCAGGCCCCGCAGCCGCCGCGGCCCACTGGCTCGCGGCCGCCCTCGACCGGGAGCGCGTGAGGCCAATTAGAGGAGCATTCCAATGATGTTGCTCGAACTCTTTGAAACGTATGGGCCGTGGGCATGGTTCGTCGCCGGCCTCGTGCTGCTGGCGCTCGAACTGGTGGTGCCGGGCGGCTATTTCCTGTGGCTCGGATCGGCAGGGCTGGTCACGGGGCTTCTGTCCTTCATCCCCGGGCTCACCTGGCCGTGGCAGGTCAGCATTTTCGGCCTTTTGGCGATCGTCATCGTCGTGGGATGGACGCTGGTCACGCGCAACCGCAAGGAGAAGACCGACAACCCGTTCCTCAACCGTCGCGCCGAGCGCTTCGTCGGCCATGAGGCGGTGATTGATGAGCCGATCCGCGACGGCATCGGCCGGCTGAAGCTCGGCGATTCGGTCTGGCGGATCGCTGGCCCCGACCTTGCCGCCGGGCAGCGGGTGCGGGTCGTCGGCGCCGATGGCGCGGTGCTGAAGGTCGAGGCCGCCTAGGCGACGTTTGTAGCTCTGTGCGTCAACCCCCACCCTGGCCCTCCCCCTTTCTGGGGGAGGGGACGGGAGAGCCGAAGCTCCAGTCGGGTTCCTCCCCCAGAAAGGGGGAGGACAGGAGGGGGTTGATCCACCGGCTCGAGGGGCCTTGAGGGCGATCCTCTCAGGGCTTCAGGTCGACCGGCACCGGCGGCTTCTCGTAGACCAGCAGGATCGAGACGCGCTGGTTGGCGCTCAGATACGGATCGTTCGGGAAGAACGGATCGGAATCGCCACGCCCCACCACGCTTTCGATGCGGTCGTCCGAGACGCCGAATTCCTCGAGCGTCTGGCGGGTGACGTTGGCGCGGTCGAAGCTCAGCTCCCACGGGCCGTACCGCGGGTTGTCGTAGGTGCCGCCGGCGGCGGTGTAGCCCGAGATGCGGATGCGGTTGGGAAGCTTGGCGAGCGAGGGCGCCATCGCGGCAATCGCCTTGCGGGTCGCTTCGAACGGATACTTGCTGCCCTCTGGGAACATCGGGCGGCCGTCTTCGTCGGCGATGACGATGTTGAGCCCGTTCGGCGTATCCTCGACCTTGATGTGGTCGGCGACGGCGGTGATGTCGGGCAGATCCTGCCAAGCTTGCTTCAGGCTCGCGGCCGCAAGCGCATACTGCGCCTGCCGTTCGATGTCGGTCTTTTCCTTGGCGTAGGTATTGGCTTCCTGGCCCTGGCTCTCGTGGTCGGGATTGTTCTGCGTCGCGAACTCGGTCGAGGCCTTGATCGGACTCGGCGTCATGTCTTTCAAGAAGTCGCGCTTGGGGTTGCCGTCGCGCTCGATCATGCCGGTCATGTCGGAATAGGGCTGAATGCCGAATGCGTTCTGCACCGAGCCCGCCGCCATGTTGAGCTTTTCCTGGTCCTGCACCGAAAAGCTCAGCAGCATGACGAAGAACGCCATCAACAGGCTCATCAGGTCGGCGAAGGAGATGACCCAGGCGCCGCCGTGACCGCCGCCGCCGCCGTGGCCGCCCTTTTTCTTGATGGCAGCCATTACGCGGCCTCTTCTTCCTCGAGCATCTTGTGCCGGGTGTGGAGCGGCAGGTAGCTCGCGAGCTCGTCCTTGATCGTCGCGGGGTTCTTGCCTTCGCGGATCATCACCAGCGCCTCGATGATGAGGGAACGGTTGGTGCCCTCTTCCTCGGCGCGATTGTTGAGCTTGTCGGCGATCGGCAGCATCACGACGTTGGCGAGCACGGCGCCATAGAGCGTCGTCAGCAGCGCGATGGCCATGCCGGGGCCGATCTTTTTGGGGTCGTCCATGTGGCCGAACATCGAGACGAGGCCGATGAGCGTGCCGACCATTCCCATGCCGGGGGCGGCTTCGCCGAAGGCCTTGAAGATGACGTGGCCGTGGTGGATGCGTTCGTAGTCGAGATCGCGCTCGCGCTCGAGCGAGTTGCGCAGGGCCTCGGCCGAAAAGCCATCGGCGATCATGCGCACGCCGCGCTTCATGAAGGGATCGTCGACCTCGACCTGTTCGAGGGCGATCGGACCCTGGCGGCGCATGGTCTCGGCGATCTCGGAGAGCTGGTCGATAAGCTTTACAGTTGAGACCGATTTGTGGAACAGCACGCCCTTGAAGCCGTTGGCGACGCCGTGCAGGAACCCGCCCAGCGTGTAGCGGCCCATCACCGCCATCGTGCCACCGCCGACGACGACCACCGTCGCCAGGATGTTGAGGAAGCTCATCGGGTTCGAGCCTTCGATGGCGATGGCGCCGAAGAGCATGCCGAAGCCGCCGAAGAGGCCGATGATGGTGGCGATATCCACGAGAAAATCCTGGGTGCAGCGGTCGAAATCGACCGCCGCCAGCTTCGCGCGGGAATGGATAAATCGGCTTTAAGCGCCGTGGTTAACCGTGTGTGAAAACACAGCAATCGTCGGCCGGCGCAAAGCTTCATTAACCATAAGCTGCAAGGCTTTGGTCACGCAGTTCGACCGCGTCGCCGGAGCTTGTTTCGTGTTGTCCCGCCTGGTCCCGTTTGTGGTGTGTGTGGTTCCGGCGCTGGCGCTCGGAGGCCCGGCGCTGGCCGCCGGCAGCAAGACGAGTGTCGCCCCATCGCCGCTGACCTGGGACGTGGGACTGCGCGGCCAGTACACGGTCGACTCGACCGGCGGGCATTACGAGACGATCCTCGCGCCCGATGCCAACATCGACATGAGCCAGTTCGGCGGCGACAGCGCGGTGAGCGCGAGTGCCCAGGTGCACTACGACGATACCGGCTCGTTCGGCATCGACAGTGCTGATCTCAGCGCCAAGGGCTCGGGCAATCTCGATCCCGACACGGTGCTCAGCCAGTCCCTCGATCTCAACCTCGTGCAGCTCAAGGCCACCGATCCATCGCTGCCGCCCAACACCGTGGCCGGGCCGCTCGAATTCACCGGCACGCTCGACGGTTCTGCGACGCACCGGTTCTGGGATTTCGACGGCACCGCCGATCTCGGCCTCAAGCGTTTCGTCGAAGGGCCGACGACGTTGAGCGGTGGCACGACCATCGACGACACCTCCAAGAGCTACTGGCAGGCCAGTGGCGGATTGCGGGCCGGCTACGAGTTCGTGCCCAATGCCAGCGTCTTCGTCGAAGGCGATGTCGCCTATCAGAAATACGACGCGGTCGACCCGACGCTGCTGGTCTATCTCGACGGCGCGACGACGAGCCTCAGGGCAGGTCTCAGCTATGACGACAAGGGCACGATCAGCGCCGAGGCTTCCACCGGCCCGGCGTGGCGCGTTTATACCGACGGCTCGGTCGCTGACCGCATGGGCTGGCTCTATGACGGCAGCTTCAGCTTCACGCCGGACGATCATCTGACGCTCGGCGCGGGGCTGACGACGACGCTGGTGCCGTCGGACCTGACGCCCGGCGACACCGATATCCTCACCGACATCAACGCCAATGCCAGCATCGCCATGGGCGCCGGACTGAAGCTGCGCGGCACGGCCGACTGGAACCAGGAAACCGCGATCGGCAGTCACGCATCGTCCAATGGCTACAGCTATGGCGCGGGGCTCGATTTCGTGCCCGCCCCCGGCACCACATGGTCGGCGGATTACCTCTTCACCCACAGCTTCACGCCGCCCGGACCCGCGCAGGACTCGCAGGCGGTGACGCTGGGCGTCAAGATTTCGGGCTAGCCGAGGTCCATCTTCCTGAGCTCGGCAAGGAACGGCGCGGCGATGTCCGGCCGGTCGAGGGCATAGGCGACGTTGGCGAGCAGGAACCCGACCTTGCCGCCGCAGTCGAAGCTCTTGCCCTTGTATTTGACGCCGGTGAAGGCCTGCGAGCGCATCAGCGTCTGCATCGCGTCGGTGATCTGGATTTCGCCGCCGGCGCCGCGCGGCTGCTCGGCGATCAGCGAGAAGA
>Ga0265313_10000815_pt1 | contig 31504 bp, 38 predicted proteins | sample 4123metaG_FD_203122 | JGI IMG/M metagenome (GOLD analysis project Ga0265313, IMG submission 203122) | Rhizosphere microbial communities from Carex aquatilis grown in University of Washington, Seatle, WA, United States - 4-1-23 metaG | ecosystem: Host-associated > Plants > Roots > Rhizosphere >... | reverse complement strand
CATTCCTGGCCGAGACGGCTTGGTTTTATGCCCAGCCGACTGGCCGATAAGGCTCTCCCCCGGCACCGTGAACATTCAGATCAACGAGGACGGCTTTCCCGAAGGCTTCGACGAGATCGGCGATGGCGACGGCCTGAAGAGATTCGACAAGGGCGAGTTCAAACCCGAATTTGCGATTCCTCCGTGGAGAATCTCGGGAAACACGTTGGAACCGACACCTGACGAGCCGCTTCGGGGATCGGCGCAGCTATGGCTCGCAGAACTCCAGGCGATTTCGACCGGCCAGGTGGCGACGTGCTGGATGCTTCGACGACTTGGCTCAACCATCACGACGGAAATCGAACTGGTTGCCGAGGAACATTTGCGATCCCGCTTGGACCTGACTGATGGCATGGCGGTGAAGGTCACGGTGTGGAAGGCCGCAACGAAATGGGTGCCCATGACGCCCATCGAGAGGATCGCCGATTGGTGCGAGGCGGCCCGCAACGTTGAGGGCGCTTTCGGGCAGGAAAAAGCGATGGGCTACCTGATCGGCGAAAAGTTCTTGAACTTCCTTGAGGTCGCCGAGAAAGATGCCGAGTGGCGGGATGCCATTCCGGCGTTCGTTACCGAGATCAAGGGCATTTTTGAAGCCTGGAAACTTGCCGAGTTCTTGAACACGCCACGTCGCCTGGGAGCGTTGGGCCACGTTGCGGACGACGAAGGGCACCGGATGCTGCGTGAATCGATGGATGAGTCAGAAAAGCTGGAGGAGGATGCCCGGCACTTGATGTTGTTCGAATGGGCGAAGGAATTGCTGCTGGCCGACGGCGAGCAGTGATGGTGCCTCGTAAGATTTGTAGACTTCCCGCCACCGGCCAAACCCACCATGCCAACACCAGCCGAAGCTCAGATGATCAAGCAGTTGGAGGAATTGCTGGCTGAACACGGCGGGGCCGATCCTCCCGATGAAAATGTTGATCGTGGAGACGTGTTTGCCTTTAGCGTAAGGATGTTCCTCGCCATCGCCCCGGTAACGGCGGCCACGAAAGGGGTTGATTTCGATTCGATTCGGGTTGCCCGCACGACTTTGCTCGACCTGACGGCTGCCGAGCGGGCACTGATTGCCGATCTGGCTGGGCTTTCGGACGAACAGAAGGCCCGCCTGCGGGATACCGACGGCGACCAAACGTATTCGATTGACGACATGACATCCATGATTTTCGAGCTTGCGGCGCTTCGGAAGAGTGGTGGGGGCACGCCTGCACATTTCACCGCAGCCGCCAGGGTGTTCCTGGGCTTCATGGAAGCCCTACCTAAGACCTCCAGCGAGAAAGAACGGCCTGATCCCGAAAAGCTGACGCTGCCTGACATTCCCAAGGCCAAGCCGTCTTTGCCACCAGCATCTCGATTGGACCTGCCTCACGAGCCAGCATCGAAGCAAAAAATCGGACGGAACGATCCCTGCCCATGCAGAAGCGGCAAGAAGTTCAAGAACTGCTGCATCAAGAAGCACGTCGGGTTGTGAGGATGAACCACACGGAGGAAACCATGAGCGAGATTCCGACCAAGGCCACCTTCGAGGCAATGTACGCAGGGCGAGCACCCTGGGACATTGGCAAGCCGCAACAACCGTTCATCGATCATGCCGACCGAATCTTCGGCTCCATCCTTGACGCTGGCTGCGGCACGGGCGACACCGCCCTCTTTTTTGCAAGCAGAGGCAACATGGTTACCGGCATCGACTTCCTGGAAGAGGCGATCAACAGAGCCAAGAGGAAGGCGGCGGAGCGGGGCCTGACGGCGACGTTCCTGGTGATGGACGCCACGACCCTGACGGACCTTCCCGAAGTTTTCGACAGCATCACCGACAGCGGCCTGTTTCACTGCTTCAGCGACGATGATCGGAAGAAATATGTCGAAGGACTGGCGACGGTGCTGAAGCCCGGTGGCAGGGTGTTCCTGATGTGCTTCAGCGACGAGGAACCCGGCACGCAAGGGCCAAGGCGAGTCTCGCAGAAGGAACTCCACGATGCGTTCGCCAAAGGCTGGTCAATCGAATCCATCGAGGCGTCACAGATCGAGGTGATCCCCGACTTCAACGATATGACCTTCAGCGAGGGCGGGCCGAAAGCTTGGTTCATGGTGGTGCGACGTTCGAGCTAGCCTCTCATCGCCTGGAGCCATTCACGACGGCCTTCGTCGTTCCATGCCGTGTGCCAGACCCCATAGCGCACCGAAGATCCCGCCGAAGATCATGCCACCCTGAATTTTGGTCGGCAGGTCGAAGCTCATGACGAACGGAGCCATGAGAAGCGTACCCCCTGCGAACCCCACCACGGCCCAGGTCAACGGATGCCAAGAACCCGGCTTCGGTTTGGCTCGGCCAGGCGACTTGTATGGGTTGTCGTCCATGAACGTCATTCTACCAACCGCCTCCTGGCGCAGGTAGAATGTGGGCTCCCCGATCAACTCCGGCTGGAGGACCAAAATGAACCGACGCCAGACGTTTCTTGCTTTGGCCGCTACCCTTTTTCCGATCCAGCGGGCGTTTGGCGGGCCATATCGCCGTAGGAGGTGCGGGCCAACGAAGGCGAAATCTGCTATCACCACGACCGGCGACTCGTTCATCCAGCCCGACTACGCCAAATGGAGCCAGGTGAAAGAAGGCATGACCGAGGCCGAGGTGCTCGATCTCCTGGGCAAGCCGCTTGAGCAGCATACCGAAGAGTCGTTTGTCGCCGGGCAGCGAGCCGAGATCAAAATCGTTAGGTATCTTCGTTCAAGCAGCGCCACTCATGTGGATTTCTGGACTTACGGGCAAATCAAGTACGGATCGCCCGTCATTCCCAGCGCCTACCGATTCGTCATCCTCTTTGACGATGGGCGAGTGGCGTGCAAGTGCGATCCGTTTCATGGCAAGCTTTCGCCTGACGGCAAGCCGACTACGCCGAATGTGTCGAGGAGCCTGGATCGCTTCGACCACTATCCACGGTTCGTCGATTTGCGCTGGGGGCCTTCGTCCGGTGAGTATCCGATGGAGTATGAGATCATGGTTTCGCACGCCGACCACGTGATCGACGAGGAAACCAAGAGAATTGGTTCCGTGAACTGGGTGGACGCAACGCTTCATTCCCGGCTCCCGCACATCACGGTGGTGGCAGAGACCACGCTTGGTCGGTGGAAAGTAAAAGCCAAGAACCGATTGGGAGAGAGTGATTGGTCGGAGACCCAGAACTTTCACTCTTCGACAAGGTGATTGCGCCAGTTCCGAGGCCGACATGGATCAGGTCGTGAAACCGAAGCGGCGTTGGTTTCAGTTCGGGCTGAAAAGCCTGTTCGTGCTGCCGGTCGTCGTCGGGCTGGCCCTGGCCCTTTACCTGTACGAGGAGGACTGGAAGAAGCACCGACCTCCACTTCGGACATACGACTACCGGCAATACAAAGCGGCTTTCGGGAACTTCGTCGAAGACCTGAAAGCAGATCGGATCGCCGATGCTTACGAATCGACCTCGGCTTCCTTCAAACGGCGAATGAGTCTCGGCCAATTTGACGAACTCATCCGTCGCTACCCAACCGTCACATCGGGGCCACTCCTTGAACTTGAGTGGTATTCTGAACGTCAGTCTGGAATCAAAAGTTGGGAAGAAGTTCCGTTGAGAAATTGGTCAACACACATGCGTGCCGGTTTCAAAGCACCCGATTGCAGTCATGTTGAACTTTGGGCGTGGGTTGTCATGTACGACAACTACTTCCACAGCCGCCCTCCACTGCCAAAAGTCGAGGCAATTGAAATTCGAGTGGAGACGCAATGGCCGTACCATCCCACGGACTTGCCGCCATTACCGCCCTGGGAGCGTGAGTAGCGCCAGTTCAAGATGAATATGGACCAATCCAACCCGACCACGACCGCCGCCAAGCCGAAGAGGAGGTGGTATCAGTTCAACTTGAAGACCCTGCTCCTTCTGCCCCTGGTCGTCGGCATCAGCACGTATTGGTACGATTGGCGAAAACATCGGCCGCCGTACAAGAAATACGACAGCACGGCGTTTCGTCGGTTGATGAAAGATCTGAAGAATGGTCGCCTCGATGATGCCTACGAATCCACGTCCGCTGGTTTCAAGAAGCGGCTATCGAGGGATCAACTTGCGGATCTGGTCAATCGCTACTGTTCTACCCCGAAAGATCCCTTCTTTTATCGGAAGTTCTCGCCGCATCAACCTAGCTCGTTGAGACACTGGTCTGCACATCACGTCGCTGTGAATTTGCCGACCAAGGTGGTTGAACTTCGGGTATGGACCGTGAGAGAGGATAGCGTGTTCTGTCGTCGGCCACCGCTTGAGAAGGTGGAAAGCCTACAGGTAGTTGAATTCAGTCAAGCGGAGTGGGCAGTAGTTCAGGATCAAGACCGTCACGATGATTATCCTCCACCACCAGGTTGGGAGCACGATGTGGGTGGAGACTCTGCGAAAGTCAAGTGGCTGTTCGTCGAACTGAGCGTCGCTCAAGCCCGGCAGCGGTTGGACGGCCTTGAACTAGATGTGATACGGGTTCAGAGCGCTGGCATCTACAAGGCGGTCATCGTCCACAAGGCGGAAGGGCAGCAGTTGAAGAATTTGGAGCAGTTGTTCGAAGAATTCGTCGAGGCTAAGGCCAGCAATGGCGAAAGAGAAGAAGCCGAAAACTCTACCGATGAATGAGCCGCCGTTGACCAAGCCCGCCATGAAAACCGTGGGGCAGGTCGTCGAGTTTTTGCAGGACAAGTTCCGTTTTGCGTACCAACGCCCCCTCATGGTTGGTGGATCTGCGGAGGATTTGGATCTTGTCCTCTTTAACGACCATCAAATGTGGGCGGCGATCCTTGGACGTGAAGATGACTTTGATCGAATACGGGGCGAGATCTACACGGAGGTTGGCTCCCAAGCGATGGGGTTCGCCACGTTTTTTCGACGTAAGAAACCCAAAGGGTCCGAGCAGGAATTGTGCGACCTGGTGGTCGCCCAGTGGAAGCGAATCGACCAACTCCTGAACTTGCCGATCCCGGACTGAGCCAACGCATGAACACGCTCGGAAAACTGCTGACGTTCCTCGATGAGTTGGACGGCCGACAAATCTCCTTCAAGCTTGTACATAGCCGCTCAGGAGCAATCATGGTTGACATCGCCGTGCCGGGGGAGCGATGGGAAGTTGAGTTCTTCGAGGATGGACATTTCGAGGTGGAGGTATTCCGCAGTACATCTGACGGCCTGGAAGGAGAAGAGGCGCTCGACCGACTCTTCGAGCAATTCAGCGATTAATAGGTGGCGCATGGACGAGGCTCGCAAAAAGGCGTATCGGTACTTGCTCTACCATGCGATGCTCGACATTCGACCGATCCAATGGTTGCCACGCTCATGGAACCCGTTTCGTTGGCGGGGTTCGTACCAAAGGGCTGGTGAGATCGCCGATTGGCTGCACAACCTCGCCCAGTTTTCGGCCTTGGATTTTGAGGGATTCGACGAGGACTGGTTCTGGCGTGAATTCCGGCAATTCAATGAGCGGTACGGCCTGACCCATTACCAAGATCAGTTCGATAAGGCAGTGGCGGAGCTTCCCAAGCCAGTAGATCATCACCAGTAGCCATGCCCATCTTCGTCGAAAATCGCCGCACGTCGCTGAAAACGCTCAAGGCTCGCTACGGCGATCCCGTGGTGCTCGACGTGACTTCCCGTGGCCCGGAACCGTGGGTTCGTTTCAGCCCGTTCTATCCCCACGGCTCAATCCCAATCCCGTTTTCACCCGGCCAGTTCGGGGCCAGTGTCGAAGGCATCTGGCAGGGACTCAAGGTCTTCGAGAGCGCCGATGTGGATCGGGACGTGATGGCGGTGACGACGATGAAAGGGATCAAGCGGTCAAAACGACAGTTCGGTCAGGTGCTCGGCCACCGGGCAGGACTCGATGGCGACAGGCTGCTGCCGTACTTGGAGGCCAGAAGGCAGATCTACTTGCCCTGCTACCGCTTCGTGCTGGAAATCATCTTGCCCGAACTGGTGGGTGAATTGGAGCGGCTCAGCAATGCGGGGCCGGTGGTGCTGCTCGATTTCCAAACCAATGGCGACGTGGAAGACCTCTCGAAACCACTCTCCCACGCAGCGTTGATCAAGCGGCAAATCGAGGGCGATTGGCCGTGGACCGAGCGAATCTCAATTCCCAACTGGAGTGAAGACGAACCAGGGTGGAGGCCACTAAAAAACAGCCAACGGCACATCGAGATTGAACGCCGAGTGTCGCCAAAGCTGAAGGCCGACATTGCGGCTCTCGTCGAAAACGACGATACAGTGGGGGCCGTGCAAAAATTGGAACAGGATACGGGCCTATCGCTCGACGACTGTATTTTGTGGATGCGAGCGTACCTTCCCATTTCACGTGATCGGCAGGCACCGATCCCATGCCCGTACTGCGATAAAATGCTGAGGACCATGATCGCCAAACAATGCCTGGAGTGCGGCATGGATTGGCACGATCCGAAGAACGTGGTTCGGCATGGAAGTCAGAGTCGATGACGGCCAGTGACAAACCCCCACCAAGATGCCAGTACCCTGATGGGGGCGGAGATCGGGGTCCACTCCCCGACTGTTTTATTGTGCCGGGCGGGCGAACGTTGTCGGGAATGGCGGGCAGTTCAATGGCTTTCAGGTCGGTCTGGCCCTGTAAAAATAGGCCGCCTGGGCAATCTGATCTACCCCGCTTGGAGCCGCCTCGCTAGAATCCCGCCCTTCATGGAGGAATGATGATGCGGACAATCCTGCTGGCGGTGGTGGTGATTGTCGTCCACCAGGCGGCTTTTGCCCAGAAGCCAGGCAAAAGTGACCGCATCGTCCGAAATCCCTACTTGCCCTACTCCGTTCTCGCCAAGCGAGAAGGTGAACGGGTCATCGTCATTGCCGAGATCGCCGAACTGCGGGATGGAACCTCAGTCCTGGGGACGGCTACCGCCGCCGCCCAGAAGGCCGCAGTAGTTCCCTACCCGAAGTTGCATGGCAAACGGGTCATTGTCGTTGCCCAGAACGCCGAACTGCATGACCAGGCCCATGTTGTCGGCACGGTTCATCGTGGCGCTGAACTTCGGGTTGAAAAGAGTGACGAGGATCGCTATCAGGTTTGGTGGTCGGGCCGGAGTGTCTCGGTCGCACGTTCCGACGTGATTCCGTTTGACCGTGCGCTTGGCTACTTCACCGAGGCAATCCGCCAGAAGCCCACTGACGCCGATTACAAAATACGTGGCCGAATCCGAAGGAATGCCGGTGACCTGGACGGCGCATTGCACGACTTCAACCAGGCGAGTCTCCTCGGTTTCAACCAGGCGATGCTCCTCGAACCGACTGACGCAGAAGGATACGACTGGCGGGGCCGTGTGTGGGATTCCAAGGGGGATCTGGACAGGGCGCTGGCTGATTTCGATAGCGCCGTTCGCCTCGATCCAAAATTCGCCGCCACCTACCGACACCGAGGCAACGTCTTTCGACGAAAAGGCGATCATCAGAAAGCAATTGCCGATTTCGATACTGCCATCCAACTTGATCCGACCGAATGGGCGGGGTACTACGGCCGGGGTGTCATCTGGCAAGCCGACGGCGAACTTGACAAAGCGATCCTCGACTACACCACGGCAATCAAGTTCGATCCCAATTGTGTGGCGGCTTACTGCAACCGGGCAACGGTGTTTTACCAAAAGAGGGAATTTGGCCGGGCAATCGCCGATTACGACGAAGCGATCCGGCTCCATCCGACGTTGACGAAGCCCTACTTTTGCCGTGGATTTATATGGAGGGTCATGGGTAATTTCGACAAAGCGATTGCCGATTTCAACGAGGCCATTCGGATCAATCCCAACGGTTCAATGTCCTTCAGCAACAGAGGATATGCGTGGAGAGAAAAGGGCAACTACGACCTTGCTCTTGCCGACTTCGACGAGGCGATCCGGCTCAATCCGAAGAACGCCGATGCCTATGTCCAGCGAGCTTGGCTTCGTGCGACCTGTTCGGACGAGAAGTACCGAGACGGAGCAAAGGCCGTCGAGGACGCCACTAAAGCCTGCGAATTGACCGATTGGAAGAAGGCCGAATTCTTGGACACCCTTGCCGCCGCCTACGCCGAAGCCGGTCAATTCGACAAGGCGGTTGAATGGCAACAGAAGGCGATTGAACTCGCACCCGAAGACCAGAAAGAAGACCTCGGAATCCGGCTGGCGCTTTACAAGGCCAAGAAGCCGTATCGGGAGGGGCCGGGAAAAAAGTAGGTGCGCTTCTCGCTCGTGTTCACTGACCACCCAGTTCTATTCTCCCGCCGCCTGGCGTGGTAAAATCCTGGGATCAGCCTGCCAATCGAGGCCAGCCATGCCGTTGCCGGTCAAGGTGATCGTTCTGTTTTTCGTGGCGGCTGTGTCGGGCGGCCAGCTACTTGCCGATTATTCCACCGATGCCTTCGCCGCCCTGGACAAGAAACAGTTTGCCAGCGCCATCCGCCTTTTCACCCTGGTGATTAAGTACAATCAGGACGACGTGGCCGCATTTTGGGGACGTGCTGGCGCTTACCATGCCCTCGGTGAATTCGATAAGGCAATTGAAGACTACAATGAGGCAAATCGACTCGAACCGACGAATGTGTGGGTTCTGATCAGCCGTGGCTCGACATGGTTCGACAAGGGCGACCTTGAAAAAGCCCTGGCCGATTACGGGGAAGCCATCCAACTTGATCCCAAAAGTTCCAAAGCCTTTTACAGTCGTGCCATGACATGGCAGGCCAAGGGCGACTTCGACAAAGCGATAGCCGACTACACTGAGGCAATCCGGCTTGATCCAAAGAGTGCCAACGCCTATTACTGTCGTGGCACGACATGGCAGGAAAAGGGCGACCTCGATAAGGCGCTTGGAGATTATGACAAAGCGATTGACCTCAATCCGACTTACTCCACCGCAGCCTACAGTGGCCGTGGCAGTGTATGGTACGCCAGGGGCGACTTCGATAAGGCGCTCGCCAATTACGAGGAGGCCGTCCGTCTTGATCCGAATGACTCCGACGCCTATTTCAATCGTGGCACGACATGGCAGGTAAAGGGCGACCTCGACAGAGCGCTTGCCGATTACGACGAGGCCCTCCGACTTGATCCAAAGAATGCCAGCGCCTATTTCAATCGTGGCACGATATGGCAAATCAAGGGCGACCTCGACAAGGCGCTCGCCGATTACGACGAGTCAATCCAGCTTGATCCCAAAAATTCCCGCTTCTACTCTGGCCGTGGCGCTATTTGGCAGGCCCAAGGGGAGTTCGACAAGGCGCTCGCCGATTACAACGAGGCACGACGCCTTGAGTCGGGGAAAAAGTAACCGCTACATTCCCACCATGGTCTGCAAGAGTCGCCCGTCGTCGGCGTAGAGCTTGACCGCTTCGTCGTCGGCCGACCAGACTGCTCGGACGCCCTGGTACTGGTATTGCCGACCAGCGAACTTGCAGCCTCGAATCAAGATCGTTTCACTGCAAGGCCAGGGAGCGTGACCAAGTTCGGCCACGGCACTGTCGATGACCAGACGAATCGCTTCCGCATTCATCGTTGATGCTCTCGGTTTTTCGGCCAATGCCGGGTCGTAGATTTTGCCTTACCTCGTTCCAAGAATTCCACGATAAACCACCAAGCCGACAGACCAAAAGAAAAAAGCCGCCGTCATCGACAGCGGCTCTTGGAGGCGACCAGGCCCTTGGCCGCCAGATTAAACCGGACCTGACGGCTTACCCATTCATTCGGCAAAACCCGACCGCCAATTCAGCCAATCGCCCGCAAGCCGCCCGCAGCCCTTCGGCAGATTGCCCAGTCCCACCTCGCCGTGCCGACATATATATACTGTCAAAAGGAGAGGACATGGACAACGACTTCGAGCGGGCTTTATTTGCCGGACTGACGCACCTGACCGAGGAGCAAATCCTTGCCATTAAGGAATTCGTTCGGCAGGTCGGCGGCGTCGAGAACGCCCAGCAGGCCATCGAATCGTTGGAGCAGTTGAAGAAGGCTGCGTGACGAAGAGCGGGGTTGCCCTTCCGACTTGTACTCTCCAGCGAGTCGGAAGGGCTTTTTTATTGACGGCCCCCTTCATCCTTTTGCCTCGCCGAAAAGCCTCCGAAGATTACGGTGTCGCAACTTGAAGGCCAGGCGGTACAGGCGAAAGATCACGCCCCCGAAAACTCGTGGCACGCACTTCACTTCGTCACGAACGATGCAACCCGCCGCCGTGGGGATCAGGGTTCGTCGGTGGTGCCATTCCCGCATGGTCAGCAGCCGAGATCGCTCGTAGAAACCCCGCCCCGGATCGAGTTCGACGAGCGTGATGTCGTCGAAATCGACAGGGATAAAGCCGAACAGCAAGATCCAACTGCGAAACGCAGGCCGGTCCTTCAATACCATCGCCGGTGACAAATTCGCAAACTCCGCCAGGAATGTCATCCGGGCAAGTGGTCGCAGTTCCCGGTTGACCCCGGCAAAGCTGCTGGCGTGCGACCACACCTCGTCGATTGGCGTGCTGAGCGAACTTGCGATCTCGAACTGGTAGATGGTTAGCCCAACCTCGCCAGCGCAGCCAGGGCTTCCCTGACCTTTTCGACTGATCCGACCTGTGCGACCAATTTTTTAGCGGCCACCAGATCGTCAATGTTCAGCCCGTTTGAGGCAACTGCTGGTGCTGCACCGCCGACAGCGGCCTTCCGTTTCTTTTTCATTCCCATGCTTGCCAAAATCTGGCTCACATGGGTGTGCAAGACATCGACGCCTCGCTCCTTGAGGGCCGCAACCACATCTTTCGGGCGGACTGGCTTCGGCATTGATTTCGCCTGATCACGAATCTGATCGGCCTTCGTGGCACCGGCGGAACCGTTCGTTGAAGCGGCTGATTTTGCTGCCTTCGGTCCTGCATTTTTCTTGGCGGCCTTCTTCGCTGACTTCTTTTTCTTGCCCAATGCCTTGACGTTGTAGACCAATCCAATCTTTACGGTGATGCCATCGGCCTTCAAGGCGTCCACAACTTCCTGTGCGGTGGCCTTGGGATTTTTGGAAAAGTAGGCTCGAATCGCCGTGCTGCCCTCGCCTCTCGTCTTTGCCATTAGTCAATTCTCCGTTGCTGTGCCCACATCTGTTGTTACCAGATTAGCCTTGTCGGCAAAGGAACGCAACTGTTACTCAAGAGTTAGCTCTCCACCAGGAGTCCAGTGCCTTCAGCGCACGAAGTGAGTAGGCGTATCTGTCTGAATGCGCTCGCATGAACTCCAAGAAGGCGTCTACTGCGTTTCGCTGAGGCATTGTCAGCATTGAGAATTGGGACAGATGCAATTGCCGCATCCTACCAGTTCCGGCATCGAGGCTATCAAGCGTAGATTTTACAGTCACTGAACCAGTCGTGCGGTAATTCCGAAGCACCCAAGTCATGTATGCCGGTATGTAAAATCGGAACCCTTCCGGCTTTGAACAACCCAGATAGGTATTGGCTCTCTCGATGGCGAGGTATGGCACATCCCACCAACCACGTCCGTCAGGGAGAGTGACCTCGGCAAAGGCTGCTTCGATCTTGGCGATCACTCCGTCGAGTCGTTCTTGGTATCCCTCCTTTCCCGAAACCAAATCCACTACAAAGCAACCCCGGACATGCTGGCCCTGCCCTCGGCAATGGGTCAAGAGTTCTTTCGTGCAACCCACCGCTTCGAGGGCGTCGGCGAGTTGCGGCATTTGGTCGAAGGATCGCTTGTCGTAGATCATTCGGGCGAGGTCGATCATGTCGGGAGTGAGCCATGTTGGATCGAGAATCATCTGATGAAATGGGTTAACGAAAATGTCACGGAGCAGACCAGCTTGGACGGCCCGTTCCTCAGCGAGCTTCACCTTGGCAATCCGTCGAGCCGGTGTCCCCTTCTCGGTCAATCCTTCCCATGCAATAGCTTCAGCCGCTTGTTTCACTGGATCAACACCGCTCCTGAACTCCCATGCCGCCCCGGCTGCTGCGGCAAGAACCGTATAGGAATTGGGGGTTCCTGGAACCTGTTGGGCGGCTGCGAAGGCATCGGCTTGAGCATCCCGCAGTTCGGCGATGTGGGCAAGGCCGTCTGCGTATTTCTCTGCGATTTCGACTGCGTTTTCCCCACGTTGATCGAGAAGAAGATGCCAAGCCCGTCGCACGCAAGCACAATCGAAAAGTCGCTGCCGCCTATCGTCGAGGAGATCGTGCCGATCCAGGAACTCCAGCATCGGCTTCGGATCGGTGCAGGCCAGCCATTCGGATTCGGTCATGGCTCACCCAGAAAAAGAGAATCATCACGAATGGCGTCCAAGCACTGGTCAAGGGTCAATCGCTGGTATTCGGTGCCATGCCACTTGCCCGTGTGCCGCATGTAGGCGAGGTCGAAGCGGTTTCTTCCGACATATTCCATTCGAGCCAAGCCGGTCTCGAACGTTGGGGTGATTGCAGTCCGACCACGGCTACGATATGTGCCGTAGACGTAGAAAAAACCCTGGTGCCACTTGGAGTCGATGCCGACCAGATAGTTCCACGGCCAGTCCTTCGGCGGCGGCTTAACGTATCTCGCCGTGAGCACATTGTCGATGAGGTCGGCGACTTTCGCCTCGACTTCGGCCTTGAGGATGTCTGGAATCTTCGGCCTCGAAGGCTTTGGTGACACCAACACCCAGGATTTCTGCGTCTTCTTTTTTGCCATACCACGACTCTACGGAGGACTTTCCTCAACGATCCAGATCATCACGCCGTCGCAGGGTTCGGGGACAGTGCTTCGGCTGCCACCGTCGAGCCCCCGCATGATGCGATGCCGCAGCAAAACCATCGGTTCCCCAGGCGTCATCGACTCGGTATCATTCGATCCTGCTTGCCTGGAAGTCGAACTGGATTCATGAGCGGCCCATTGCAATTGGTCTGGGGCCATTGCCAGTGTATTTTGCTGGCTCGACCCGACAGCCCCCATCGGAGTTCGTTGGGTGAAGATCATGTTTATGGCCCACTCGCCGTTGCGGTCCTTGCGAATGGTAGCCGTGAATTCGTGGTCGCCGCCAGGCAGGCTCAACGACTCGCCGTTTGGCGGGATGCCGTTCTCAGGAACTTCATGTGTGGCAATCCGGATGCCGTACTTTGTTTGATTCGGAACGTGCAGTCGCCACCTCCAAGTGAGGCTGTCGTAGGTTGGAATCGCCACCGCATGGAACTTGAAGGGATCGGTGATGACCAACTCACCCAGTTGGACCTGCAAGTTCTCGATCAGCCGGTTCTTCTCGTTCAGATTCTCGTTCAGCCTGTTGACCTCCCTGGCCGTAAAGAGGTTCGAGCCGATCAAGCAGGCGACGAACAGGAAACGGACAAAGCTGCGGAGTGAAAATCGAAATCGTGGCATGGTGGCGACCGTGTGGTTCTGGGCGGGTTCATTTTACCGCATCGTGGCTACAGATGCCCACCAGTTGCCCCGGCCCGCCAGATGACCGTCGCCTTGGTACAATGGCCTGACCACACGTGAGGGTGAGGGATGTTCCGATTCTCGTTGGCCCGCTTGATGGCCGTTGTCCTCGTCATTGCGATCACCTTGGGGGTCGTTCTATTCCTTGGGCCATCTGGATTGGTCGTCGCCGTATGTGCTTTTCTGTGGAGCGTGTTTCCAGTCGTTTGTTCGCAACGCCGAGGACTCGATCCGACAATCGGGGTCAGCGCTGTCGCATGTGGTGCTCTCGGTGGCATGTTCGGCGGCGGTTTTATCGGGACAAATCTGGTTCGGTATGGACCAACCCTCGTTTGCGTTGGTGCCTTCCTTGGCGGCGTTTATTGGGTGACAGCGGTATCGGTGCTTGCCTCGCCTCAGACTGCCATCAAAGCGGAGCCGACAACGCCAGGTGCAACTCCATCGAAGTACCTGATTCTCGCCGGGCTGGCTTTCGTGCTTGGCCCGACCATCAGTGGCTTGTTCTATGCCATCGCCACGATGCTCGATGCCGTTGACGCCGTGGAGCCGTGGGCCGACCTTCCGGCCGTCCTGGCGATTGGTCTTGTCGGCGGCTTGCTAATCGCCGTACCGTGCTTTTTGGTCTGACTGATTCACGTCGGTCGTCAGCGGCAAGGCCCATTGCCTCCCCATTCCCCACCGCCATGATCGAACTTCCCATTCGTGAACCCGACGAAATCCGCCAGGGCCTCGCCGACAAGTTGCGGCAGATCGAGGCTGACGGCAGGTTCTCCATCGCCCTTGCCTGCTTCCTGGCAAGTCAATGGACCACGCCTCGCATCGAGGAGCTTCACCTGACTTCAAGCCGAAGCCTGATCGTTCGTTTCACGGGCGATGCGGGATTCACCGAGTACAAGGGAACCAGGGCCGACCTGATCAGGGAGATCCACGCCGTCGCCAAGGCGGCGGAACTTGACGGCGACGAGTTGGGTTATCTCCTCGGCAAGGTGGCCGAGTTGAAGGGTTTGAAGTGAGGGGCCATGAGACGTTGCTCCGATTGTGGCGTGGAATCCCGGCTGGATCATGCGTTTCATCCGTTGGAGGTGAGTCGTCAGGGAATCGGGCTATTTTGTTGCCCGGCTTGTTGGTCGAAACGAACGACCAAGAGCAGCGGTGCATATTTCCTTGGCGGGCTTGTCTGTCTTGTCATCGGCCTAGCGATGCTCTGGGCCGACGTTTCGTTCGCTCATGGGCCTTTAGCGGTCGGCCTTTTCATCGTCTTTCACGCTTTGTGCGTCTTGCCGCACGAGCTTGGCCATGCACTTGCGGGTTTGGCTGTCGGCATGCGCCTTTTTACCGTTTGCGTCGGTTCCGTCCAGTGTACCGCCGCCGCAATTCGGCCAATCAACTGGATTTGCTGGCGGTGCCGGTCACCTTGCCCAAACTGGCCCCTCGCCGTAGGCTACAGGCATCCCCCCACGATCAAGCCTTCTGCCATGTCAGGATTCCTTCAAAAACAATTCGACAAGCAACTGTTCGCCAACGGCTACGAATTGGTCAATGGTGTTGCCATGCACGCCGAAAACGGTGAGCGGTTCCAGATACCTCATCCGGTCTTGAAAAAGTATGTCGGCGTCGGGCAATTCGTCGAACTGCGGATCGATTCGCCGAGGTTTTCTGTCCATGAAGATGCGCCCGAGAAATGCACATGCCCGACTTGCAAGGGCGAAATCACCAAGCCAATTCTCAGCCACGAACATCCGGCCACGTTGCTGCCCCTGCCGAAGCAGGATGTTCCGTCACGGGGCTGGGGCGAGGATTTCTGGGTTCGAGTGACCGAGCGTGAGAAAAGGTTCTTCAAGGGGACAGTGGATAATCCGCTGTACGAAGCTCGGCTCCACCAACTACGGCAAGGTGACGAGATCATTTTCCACGAAGACCACATCCTGGCCGTTCACGCCATCCATCGCCCCGAGCTTGTTCGTGAAATGGATGCCGCCGAGGTGAAGGAATTGGCCCAATGGCTGGCGTCGAACAAATGAGAGCGGTGGGATTGAAGCTATTCGACCCGCCGGAAGTGATTCACCGTGGTGGTCTACCTAACATTTTGAACACGATGCTGCACTTGGGCAAGTCATTGACCAAATCTGAGGTGCCAGCAACGGTTACGCCGGTGTTTCCAACCCACAACGATTGCAATTCGGTCAGCCCGCTCAGGTGGACCAGTCCGGCATCAGTCACGGCCGTATTGGAAAGCGTCAACCCCTTTAGCCTGGATAACCCCTTGAGATTCACAAGGCCGGTGTCGGTCACGGCTGTATGGTCAAGGTGTAAAGTCTCTAGTTCTGTTAGCTCCTTCAGGTGGACCAAACCGGCATCGCTCACAGCGGTGGCGATGAGGTCCAAGGTCAACAGGCGCCTTAAACCCTGGAGATGGACCAGCCCGGCGTCATTCAAAGCGGTGTGGGAAAGCGATAACGTATTTAGCCTGGACAGATCCTTGAGATTCACAAGGCCGGTATCAGTCACAGCGGTGTTATTCAGGTTTAAGGTCACTAGCTGTGTTAGCCCCCGGAGATGGACCAGTCCTGCATCAGTCAAGGCGTTTCCATCAAGATCCAAAGTCTTTAACCCCGTTAATCCACTGAAATGGACAAGCCCGGCATCCGTCAAATTACTGCGGTAAAGGTATAACTCGATCAGGTTCGGAAATCGCTTGAGATGGACGAGGCCAGTATCGGTCACGCCCGTTGCGTGAAGGTTCATCGCCCTAAGCTTCTTGAAACGTGTCAAGTATCGCAGGCCGTCATCGGTAATCTGCGTGTCCTCAATTTGTAGTGTCGAGAGTTCGGCTAGAGGTTCAAGATGAACCAGCCACTCATCGGTGATTTCGGGGCAACCGGCAAGGCTTACGGAAACCACGCTAGAAAAGAATTCGTCACCAAGCAGATTCAGAAGCCATTCCGGTCCAGGAGGGGCCTCTTCTTCGAACTCGTCCCAGTCGTACCCAACTTGTCCGCCAACCCTCTCGATCTCCGCAACCGCCGCCCTCTCTCTTGCCTTGCGGACCATCTTCCATTTGACCCAGCCGCACGGCACGGCCACGACCAGTACCAGCAGCATCAGCCCCTTGAGGCTGAACTGCAACCAGCGACGGTGGGGTTTGGAGGTCATCGGATGATTTTGCAATTGGGCAGGGCCATTTGGAGTTCGGCAGCGCCCGCTTCGGATACGGTGGTGTGCGGAAGCCACAAGACGAGTAGATTCGACAACCCCCGGAGGTTCGGTAATCCGGCGTCGGTCACACGGGTATGGTCGAGCTTCAAATTCTGTAGCCGACGCAGCCCGGCGACATGGACCAAACCTGCGTCAGTTACGTTAGTATCCCGCAAGTCCAGTCGCTCTAGCTTGGTAAGTGACTTGAGGTGGATCAGGCCATTGTCGGTCATGCCCGTGGTGGCGAGGTCCAGCCATTTTAGCCGACGTAGCCCGGCGAGACGGGCGACACCGGCGTCCGTGATCCTCTTTCCCCCAATATAAACTTTTTCGAGATCGGGCAGATGCTCCAGGTGAACGAGCCAATCATCGGTGACTCGGCTGTGGGCGTTCTTGAAAGACACCACAACCACCTTTGAAAAGAAATCGTCGCCCAACCGCTTTCGAAGCCATGCGGGTCCGGGTTGTTCCTTCTTGGGGCCAGTTACCAACTCGTTTCCGAGGTCGGGTTCCCATTCGTAGCGGAGTTGTCCGTGGAGGTTCTTGATCGCTGCCACTGCTTGGCGTTCACTCGCCTTACGGTCAGATTTCCATTTGAACCAAGCGAACGGGACGGCGACGATGACCACCAAAACGAAAATCGCCTTGAGCCGAAACTGCAACCAAGTCCGCTTCGGCTTCAGCAGAGAAACGAGCTTGGCGGTGGTGGCGGTCATTCGAGCATTTTACGCCCTGTGGACAACGTTGGGCAATCGAAGTCGGCGGCGATCTCGGCGGCCACCTCAATACTCCGGGGCCACCAAATCGACCAATGTTGAATAACCGCTGGCCTCGGCGGGCGTGCTGGCCGTCGTTCAACAGACTCAACGGCGGCAGGCGTAGCCCCAAACGTCGAGTTCACCCAGCCCAATTCCCCCTGACCCTTCGGGCCATCGCCACGGCCAGGGCACACTCCAAGTCGTAAATGATGTTCTCCCACGCATCGGGCATGGTCAGATCGTCGTCCTGAACGGTGGCGGCGGCGCTGATGATGTAGTTCAGGAGTTTGTCGTCGGGGTGCGGCTCCTTTGCGATTCGCTGGCCGAGTTCGTCGAGGCTGGTTGGCATGTTTTTCTCCTTTTGGCCGTCAAGCGGGTGTCATGCCAGCCCGCCAGAATCGCTCGGCATGGATTTGTAAAGTGGGCAAAGCAAAACACGGGTTGGCCCTGACGCCAGATTTTGCTAAATCGGCCCAACCAAGTACGTCGTCATGGAGGACGAAGTGTGAAGACCATCCTTTTTCTCTGCACCGGGAACTATTACCGCAGCCGCTTTGCCGAGATTTTCTTCAACCATCATGCCCAGGAGCAGGGCCTGCGATGGCGAGCTTCATCCAGGGGCTTGGCCCTGAACCCGCTCAACCCCGGCCCGATTTCTCGGTATACCATCGAGCGCCTTGTGAGCCACGGCATTCCGCTTGATAATCAACGGCTCCCGATTGAAGTGACCGAACAGGATTTCGACGCCGCCTTCCATGTCGTCGCCGTCAAGGAGACCGAGCATCGGCCGTTGATCCGCAGCCGATTCCCGACGATCCTGGATCGGGTCGAGTTCTGGCAAGTCCACGATGTCGATTGTGCCGGGCCGGACGTGGCTATGCCGCATCTGGAGAGTGAGGTCATGGGGCTGATGGAGCGGCTGGCGGGCGAGGCCGTGGAGGAAACACGGCGGGCAACGACTGCCTACTCACTCAGTTGCCTCGTCGCAGGCGATCATCCATGCGTCCCAAACGATCTTGCGTAGCTCCTCCTCGTCGCCTGAGTCTTCCAGCACGATTGCCCAGGCGTAGCCATCCTCATTGATGCCCAGTACAGGTTGCTGATCGGCGAGCTTTTCCAGGAGGATTTCGACCTCTCGCAGGCTGCACGGATCATAGCGGTAGCCATCATTGCCGAAGAGGATGAACCTGTCCTCGCATCTGAAAACGCCTCGCTGTCTGTGTATTAAGAAGCTCCCGGTGAATTCGGCGGCCATCACAGCCCATTCGGGCGAATCACAATCGGGATCTGTCATATCTCTCTCCTTTCCGTTCTCATCATGTTCGCAGAAAGGCCCAACCGACTTTAGCCACTGGGCATTTCGCTTCTGAGTCTCCAGGATCGCTCAGATTAAATCGAATCAATTCAGACGACTCCGAAGTCATCTGATTACAACGAATTGATCTACGGGCCTCCTGGAGCGTCCTGATCGACATCGTGCCATTCGAGCCGAGGATTGACGCCTCGCTTGGCGAATTCTTCCTTCATCACATCCACCACCAGGTCGCAGTCGGCCTTCCGGGCGAGCAGGGCGTCGTGGATGGTCGCCACGAACATCTCCTCCCGCAGACGCCGGAGTCGCTCGCACACGGTATCGATGACGAACTTCCGCTCGGCACGCTGCATCTGGCGGGCCAGACGCTTGTGGTCTCTGGCTTTCGTTCGGTGGACATAGGCCGCCATCTGGGGGAACTCAAGCTCGAAGACGCTCTTGGCCGTGGACCTGAAGCCGTTCTTGGCGTAGAGGAGCATGACCATCTCGTGTTTGGCCGATTCCCGCAAGATTCCGAGCCGGTTGGCGATGTGCTCGTAGATCACTCCCTGCTCGCACAACCCAAGGTATCGCCGGTCATCGACTCCGGCTTCCTTAGCGGCGAGCCCGAGAAAAAGCGGCTGGCTGTTTTTGATGTCGGTTTCCCTCAACGTGTCGGGCTCGCCATCGACCCGGAGCAATGCCCGGAGTGGCTTGTACATGTTGCTCACGTTCGAGTGGAGCCGCCCTGAGAAGTCGTCCGAGGTCAGCCGCAATTCGCCGTCGAGGATCGTTTGGAGGTGGGCCAGGTAATAATGTCGGTTGGGGCTCGTGGCAAATCGGCTGTGGAACCCATCCATGTCCACGGACAATCGATCCAGTTGTCGCCGAAGGTGGGCCATGATCGGGCGGGAAAGATGTCGTCGCTGGATCGCTCGCAGCCGTTTCGCAATTCCTGGGTGCTGAAAACTGCGGAGCCGGTGAATCTGGTTTCTGTACGGGAGAGCAGTCCAATAACCGTAGGCCCGTTCGCCCGGCGTGTAACCTGCCGTCCTTTCCACCAGCCCCAACCTGTCGCATGATTCCCACACCTTGGGCCAGTTAGGAATGTTCTGTTTCAGGTGGTCATACATCAGGTTGATCGGGGTGTCCCAAGGTTGTCTCTGTTCAAGGTGCTTCCAGTAGAGGAGGCCAAGGAACCACCATAGTTGTTCCTTAATAGGGCAGTTGTCTGGGAGGATTAGACCTTCGGGGACATAGGCTCTAACGTTATTAACATTGCTATTGTCTTGTTTTTTGTGTGTGTCTGTAACGTCTGTCAGGACAGGGAGTTCCGACACTTCTTGCGTCATTAAGGAACCCCACTCTGGGTTCTCTCCTTCTTCTTGTTGAATTGAAGCAGAAGTAACTACTGGAACTTTAGTATTAACTGTTCCATGTTTTACTGCCTGCGATTCGCTGAAAACATCATACCAGCTATCAACAATCAGAAGACAATCGTCCATTTCTTTAAGAATAGGAACAGCAAGACGTGCCATCTTATGAATGATCGTCTGATTTCTAACAACAATCCCAACTGGAACAGCGTCTTTGGGAACAACATATCCAAGACGACGCCAAGCAGATCGAGACAACAACCCATCGGCCTTGGCTTCGTAATAGTCGAGATATGCTGGGACTTGGTTACCGCCCGCCAAAAGCGCTTTCATCTCTTGCCCTTTCCACAAATCACGAAGCCGTCGGTCACGGTGGGTGCGGGCTCAATGGCGGGCGGACGTGCCTCGGGCAGCGGGCGCTCAAAAACGCCGAGGCGATGGCCTGTATTTAGCAGGCGACATACCTGGTGGGCATTCCATTCGCCCGACACCCATACGACCGCCATGTCGTCGGCTCCAACGATTTCGAAAAAATCGTCCGACATGGCCTTGGCCGTAAACGGACCATCCAGGCTCGGTATCACGGCCAAATCCTTGGGTGGCGGCACGAGCGGCTTCCGGCCCACTTTAACGAGGGCCTCAACCGTTCGTTGGCCGTGCCAGATGTATTGCCAGCCCCATCCGCCTGGATCGAGGACTGAGATCAGTTCGTGGCTGTAGGCTGCGGGCGATGGTTTCCCCTTGGCCGTCGTCAGACCTGCGGCCATCAGCCACTGGCCGATTTCCTTTTTGGTCACGCCAAATGCCCTGCCAAGCTCCTTCAAGGTTAGGTGTTCTTTTGTAAACTGCATTCGATCTCCTTCAATTCTTCGTCGTCGATATTGATGTGAAAATGGGCGGCGACTCGCTGAATGTCGGCAGTGTTGTAGCACCGCTTGTCGAGGAATCGAGTGTCGGGCTCGGCAAGGGCTCCCGTCGAGTGGGCGTAGCCAATTCTGTAGGCAGGAATGCCGAGCAGTTTAGCTAGTTGTCCTGTTGATAGTATTGTTGTCATGATTGTATTTATGCTCGCCGATTCATTTTTCTCGTGGTGACGAAAAGAATTTCTTTGGTGGGAACCAGTGATCAACTGAAGCGCTCGAAGCGAGTAGGTCATGCCCATTCATGGATGCCAGCGATTGCCCAGCGCAGCGTACAGAAGTCGTCTGAGGGAAACAGTTTGGCCGGGTGAAGAAAAAGGCGACCGGGCGGCGTCAGTGCCGCCCGGTCGCAGTCGGAGTTCCTAACCCTGGTCTTGGGCGACGAACGCTTCGCCGACCTTGATTGTGAACGCAGTTTCCGTCGGGTGTTGTCGCAGCCATTTGGCAAAGTCGGCCAAGACGGCAGCCACATCAGCGGTTTCCTGGTCGTCGTAGTTGACGCCGCTGTATTCGACGGTGCGAACCTTGCAAGGAGCCTTGGGGGCTGCCTGGTCGGGCTTCTTGCCCGAACCCTTCATTGCCTCGACGGCCTCCTTCACATCCTTGGGAGTGCGTTCCCGGTTCTCCTTCTTGGCCTTATCCTCGGCCTTCTGGAGCGCCGCCTTCATCTTGGCTGGGTCCTTCTTCAACTTCGCCAAGTGTGGGGTTTCACGGGCCGTCGCCGTTTGTAGATGCGCATCTACACCGGGCTTGTCCTCGCCCGTCTTGAGCCCCTCGTCTACCTCCAGTTGCCGGATCGCCTTATAGGCCCAATCCCTTGTGCGGCCGAAGCGACCCTCAACGTAGTCTTGGAACCGCTCATGCGTTTCCCGGTAGAGCTTGCCGTCTCGGATCTTTCGCAACTCTCCGGCGACCTCAAGCTGCTTGGACTCGATGTCCCCAACCAGCTTGTCGATCCGGCTTTCGGCGGCCCTAAGCGACTTTCGCTCCTCGGGGCTCAACGGCTTCTTCTTGGCGGCGGTCCCTGCTACGGGGCTGCCGTTGCCGCTGGGCACAAAGTAGCGCTCTTGGTCCTGTGAGACCGCCCCTTCGGACATCATCACCATGATGGTGTCCTTGATGGCTGCCTCGGAGACCTTCGCCTCGACCGAGATCTCAGAGAGCGTCTTGGGGCGCTCCTTGAGACGGTTGAGGACTTCCTTCCGCATCATTTCGTTCTGCATTACAGAACTCCTTGGTTAGAGTGTGCGGCGACGAAGTTGTCGCCGCTACCCTTACTGCGGGAGCTTTTGAGTAACGGCGTTACTCGATGGGTAACGTAAGAAAAGGGACTGTCCGTTGCGGCATCGTACATTGATCACACCCATCCGATGCGCACATAGCACGCCACACCTCATTGTGTGGCGTGCTATGGTCAGGATGGCGCTCGATGGGAAACCGCCAAACGCACTTGGCGGAAGTTACATCGAATTCGAGCACTGGGAACCTACGCCCCCCATCCCCAATTGTTCTTCTTCAAAGCTCGCTTGGCTTGAATGAACCGCTGGTCGTTTCGGGCATCCCCAAACGTCGGCCAAATATCCAACAGGTAGCGAGCCTCGCCATGCTTGCCGATCTGGTTGTAAGCATCGTCGCAGATCACGTCCGTGACCTTCGAGTGCTTCTGGCACATGGCCGTCCCGTACCAGTCAAGGAGTTCTTGGCTGCGTTCGACGACAATGACCAGTTCCACAGATGGCCGCTCGCAGACCTTTCGGAGAAACCATCGCAAACCCAGGCCGCCGACCACGACGGTTCCCTTCGCAGCCTGAACACCGCTCCGCTGGGTCAACATTTCAAAAGGCGTCAACGACATCCAGATCGACGCCCATTTGGCCCGCTCGTCGGCTGACAACGACGGGTCCTGATCTCCAGCGACCCCAATTGATCGCCCACCTTATTATCAGCCCGCTATTAGCCTCGCACCCTCCTCGGCCAGCCGTCGGCGGGCCAGTTCGACGTATTCGGGCACGAGGTCGCATCCGAAGAACGGATGGCCGAGCCGAGCCGCAGCCAGGAGGCTGTTTCCCGACCCTGTAAAGGGATCGAAGACAGTGCAGCTTGGTGTGCAGAAGACCGGGATTAGCTGTTCAGCCAGTTCAATGGGAAACATTGCGGGATGATCGACGCCCCTCGGGGTGAGGCTGACCGGGATTTCAATCACGTCCGACGACCGCTTGATCCCGATCGTTGACTTGCCGCCATCCGGGCAATGGGAATACTTGTATCGAGGGGCAGAAATATCCGTCTCCTCGCCGCCCACCTTCGGATCACAAAACGGCTTTCTGGTTTTGCTGAACCACAGCACCTGCTCGTATTCGTGGCGAAGCCAACCCGTGTGGCCCAGTGGACAGCGATCTTCCTTGAACCACATCAAAGGCATGTGCTGCTTCCAGCCATATTCCCGCAGGGCCAGTTGGGTTCGGAGCACGTAGTCGGCCAAGACACCATCCTTGACATGGGGGTCGATCACGATCAGCACCGAACCGACATCGTTGAGCTTCGGCCAGAGTTTCGACATCCATTCCACGGTGAAGGCTGGGTAGTCCTCCTCGGGGATACCGGGATACAACCCATTGCGCTGTTCGGCATAGGGCGGCGAACAGATGGTCAGCCCAATGCTGTTGTCGTCCAGATTGGGGATCACGTGACGGCAGTCGCCCTGCACGACGGTGTTCAGGGCAACGGCGGAGATCAGCGGTACGGAGGCAACGACGGAAGCCATCTTTTGGCTGCGAATTCTAGCCAGGGCCGTCTTGGCGGCTGTTGCCGTGTCGATCTTTTTCGTCAGGCACTCTTGCTGCTCCTCGGTCGAACCTTGAGCCAGGGTTTCGGCAGCATGGATCGACAATTGTCCCGAGTCCATTGCTTGCACGAGTTCGGGGATGCCCTTTTCTTCAACGAGTTTGGCTCCACGGTATGTGTCTTCGCTCACCCCAATCCGCTTGCAAGCCTCGGCCAGGGTAAGTGAACCAATCTGGAAATTCCTGGCTTGCGCCGAGCAACGGTCGCCACCGTGGCTGAAGGTGCGAAGCGAATCGACGATGGCGATCCGTTCCGTTAGGGTGAAGTCCTTTCTCAGGACGTTTTCGTCGATCTGGCCGAGCAGCGTGACATCCACGATGCGGGCCGGGATCGTGGCTCTTTTGAGAATGTCCCGGAACGCCAGCAGTCGTCGCAAGCCGAAGACCAACTCGTGGTCGGGCCTAATGCCAATAGGCTGGAGTAACTCACCGTCGCTGATTGATTGGGCGAGCCCTTCGAGGTCGCCCATTTCTTTGCGGTATCGGTTGCCGATCTTGATGTCACAGATTTTGATTTCGACGATTTCCTGCATGACAAAAGCTCCTACAGTAAAACTGTGCGGCGACAAAGTTGTCGCAGCTACATCTACTGCGGGAGTTCTTGGGTAACGCCGTTACTCGATGCGTAACGTGAGAAGGGGGCCGTCTGTTTTGACAAGGCTCAATGATCTGCGCCATCTCGTTTGATACTCGCATAGAACGCCACGCCATCAGGCGTGGCGTTCTATGTAAGCTCGATTGGCAGCCGCCAGCGTTGCTGAGCCGGGATCTCGACGCATGGTCAAGGCCCAACCCAATGTAGAGGCGCATCTACATTGGCGGCAGAATCTGGTAAGCTGGCTTAGTCACTCGGGTTCGCCCATAGCACGCCACGCCAACACATTTGGCGTACTATCATCGGCCTCGACGCTCTCTTCCGCACCGTCATCAATACTATCCTCAAGACTCTCATCGACAGGCAGCGACCAAAAGCACTTGCTGCCCGGTCCCCAGCCCTTCCGTTCTGACACGATGCGTAGACGTTCTTTTGCCCTCTCGACCGTACGACATGCCAGCCCACCTGCGACCGCTTGCCGCATGATGGTTGTCTGTTCGACCGGCCCGTCGGCCAGAGTTTCCGCCAGGAACGCCATCGCCTCGGCCAATCGGCCTTCGTGCTGCGTGGGAGAGCCGAGGAGATCACTTGCCGTATAATCGCAGCCACTACGCCACTCGATTTGTGGCACACCATCGACATCGACCGGTTCGAACAGAATGCTCGGGGCCAGCGGCCCAAGGTTGTTTTTGAACTGGCAAAGAACCCGAAGATCGGGATCGTCGGGCGACCTGCCGATCATCAGCCCGGATCTCGTGGCCGCAATGATGCCGATGCTCCCGCCGCCCCGGTACATGGCGTTGCGCCCGCCCCCCTTGTTCAGGTGCCGGACCATTACGATGGCGGCATTCGTGGCGTCGGCCGTTTTTGCCAAAGGCGAAAGAGCTTGTCGGACCTTCTGGTCACTCTTTGAATCCGGTCCCAGAAACGCCATCAGTGGATCAATGATGATCAGTTTGGCGAAGATCTGGCACGCCGCCTCTTCGAGGAATCGATTGTCTTGGGGGAGGAGGATTTGCCGGTCGAGGATGGCGATCCGGCTAAGGTCAGCGCCCGCCGCTTCGAGCCGACGAATGACGGTCTTCGACACGCTGTCTTCGCCCGCCAGCAGGAGCACGCCGCCCTCGACGCCCGCAGAGCCATCGGCCATTTCCCTGCCGGTTGAAACCCGAGCGGCAAGGTCAAGCAAGAAGCTGCTTTTGTTGCAGCAAGGGTCGCCGTCGAGCACGGTGAGTTCGCCAGAGGGGATGAGCCCCTGCCAGAGCCACTCGGTCTCCCTGGGCTCGATGTCGGATAGCAGCTTAATGTTCATCGTTGTGTCTTTTCCTTTTGGTGTTGTCCTGAATGCGGCGAAACAGATCGCCGCTATAGGTAATTGCGGGAGAGTGCGGGTAACGGCGTTACCCGCCGAGTAACGAGAAGAATCTGATCACGAAAATGGGGGCGTGCTCAATTTGAGCACGCCCCCCAGGACTTCCATTACGGGATGGAGGGCCAGGCTTGGCGAACCTCTCCATCCAGCCGACCGTCGTGGATGAGCCGCCCCGAAACGTACCGTTGCTTAAAAAAATGCGTGACTCCGGCCTCCCGGCATTGCTGGTCGATGTCTCGAACCCAGGCGAGGACCATTTTTCGACGCTTTTCGACGGCAGCACTCTCGCAGCCAGTGATGATCCAATCGATGGTGCCGTCGAGGTGCGGCCGAAAGTCTATTGGCCCGAGCAGCGGCTCGGCGGAGACCCAACGAATTACGGCGGGAATGGTTTTCAAGGTGTCGAGTCGGTGCAGCGACGACGTGATGCCGCAGGTCACGCCCATCCAAACGTTTGGGTATCCGTCGCCCCAATCGGTCGGAAGTCGATCAACGATCAACTCCGGTCGCTTCGTGAGGACCAACCAGTCGAGGCTGGGGCACCGACGGATCACATCCCACGCCTCGGCTCGCCACGCATCTGCCCCAGGGTGAAAAAAATCCGACATCGAACAGGTAAAAATCCTAAAACGAGTGCCCTGCTCGTTGGCCTGCCGTTCCCACTTGTGGGGTCCAGACCAGTTTTTGGTCCGCATTGGCCCCCCGAAGGGCACCTTCCCTGCCCGCCGCATAATGCCGTCGATATAACAGTGCAAGCACTCCGACGACACCCGATGACACCCCCACCAGAAATTAATCGTGTGATGGGTCCACCCGATTCCCGAATTTTCGGCCATGTTAATCCTCCCAAAAAAGTGGTAGTTCGAAACCTCTACCACTAGATGCGGGAGTTCTTGCGTAACGGCGTTACCCGTCACGTAACGGCGACGATTTGAGGGCCTGGCGGCGTGCCCGAGAGAGTTGGGCTGGGGGAGAATTGGTTGCCCAGCAAGGGATTTACGCTGCCATAACCAGGTGGACGACGTGGGGTTCCCACTCGGCGACACCGGCGAGAAAAAGTTCTATTGGGCTTCTGTTCTCTCGACTATTTTCGGCACGAGCCGATCGTCGTTTTCTACTGTGGGCTCTTTATCTGGAATAGCCCGCACCAATGGCTGCAACAGACACTTTGCATCCATCGTGTCGCTGACTTAGAATCAGCATGACGGGCACGTTGTTTCAGCACATCAATCAGGAGACATTGCCATGTCCGCGACGCTGACCATCCGCGATGCAACGACCGGCGGGCCGCCATTGCACGAATGGGCACTCGAAGTGCTGACCGAGCGCATGAGTGTCCGCGAGCTGATCCGAGCCCGAGTCTACCAGGAAGTGCAGGACTACAACCAGAGCCAACCGGACCGCTTTCGTGGCTTGATCCAGCCCAGCGAAGCCGAGCAGGCGCTCAATGGTGGCAAGTCTCCGAAGAAACGGCAAATCGACTGGAAGGTCCAGTTTGCCAAGGCGACCGAAGCGTTCGAAAGAAACCAGATCCTGATATTGTACAACGACAAACAAGTGGAATCACTGGACGAGGAGATCGAAATCCGGCCGGGCACGTCGGTGACGTTCTTGAAGCTGACGTTGCTGGTTGGTGGGTGAGAAGGCACAACCATGGCCGACCCAACGCCAGAATTGCTGATCCAAGAGTTTTTGAATGACGCCGGCCGCGAATACCAGAGAAATGCTCTCCAATTCCATTTCGGCTTCAAGGCGGACCAGACGGAAAGCGCGCGGAAGATCCTGGCGTTACCCCGGCCACAGCAAGTTCCCGTCCTGCTTTATGCGGTTGCCTGGCAGGTTGAGGCGATTCAGGGCCGGACGCTGCCGTTCGGGATTGATCTGAGTTCCCTGCTGGCTGCATTTCGCGCGCCTTCGACAGTCGCGGCGCCAACGATGGCATCACTGGAATTGACCGGTCTCATCGCGGCGATCCTTCGCAAAGAGCTTCCGTTTACGGAAGTCGACCTTTGCCAATTGATCGGCAGCATTACACGGATCAGCAAGACGGGCTGGTGGAGCGCGGTATCGCCGGCCGGGATCATGAAGGCGGTCGAGCGGCACACGAAGGCCCGCGGCCTGCCCGGGGCGCTGCGCACCGCCCTTCAACGACTGACAGAAAAACTCGACACGCAGCAGGAATACTCGGAAAATCGCAAGCTCCTGCAACGCGCCCAAAACCTGCTGAAGAGCTTCGCCGCAGCGGAAACGGCGGAAAACGATTCGGCCGGCGTGCTGGCGTTTCGCCGGCCGAGTTACAGATTGGGCTCCGACGAGGCCTGGACGAAAGCACTCTCCGCCGCCCTGGCGAACCTGCATCCGCCGGAGCGCGACAACTGGGAGACTCTGCTTCACCACTGCGCGCTGGCGAAAACGTCGAAGCCATCCAGCAAGTGGCTGAAGCAGGCTCAGGAGACGCTGGTGTCCATTGGCGTCCAGGCTTTCGCTTCAGTCCTGGGCGCCGTTCTTGCCGAAATCGGTAGGCCCGGCATTGAACGGACCCAAACGATTCTTGGTCAGACGTTTCTGCTGGAACCGACCCTGGTTCACGAGACTCACAGCGATCTGCTCCGCGGCCTGGTGTGGTGTACAAGTCTGGTCGATGATGACCTGTTGACTTCGCAGGTGGGCGACGCGGCGGAGATCTGTTTCAAGAAGATTCCGAATGTCGGCCCGCGCGCGCCGAAGATCGGCAATAGCTGTCTGTGGGCGCTGGCGAATCAATCCAGCGCAACCGCACTGGCACAAATCTCGCGCATTCAATCCAGGGCCAGGCACGCCTCAACGCGCAGCACACTCGAAAAGGCCCTGAACCTGGCGTCCGAAAAAACCGGGCTGTCGGCCGCTGACCTTGAAGAATTGGGCGTGCCGACGTATGGCTTCCAAAACGTCGGTGAATGTCGCGTGATGTTCGACGAGGGAACGGCCCTCTTGCACATCACCGACCGGCTTGCGGTCGAGTTTTCCTGGCTGGACCAGAACGGAAGAACCAGGAAATCGATTCCAGCTGCGGTTCGCGCACAAGCGCCCGAACAGATCAAGGCGCTTAAGCGGACCGAAAAGGACCTGAAGAAACTCTTGCCGGCTCATCGGGATAGGCTCGAAAGATTGTTTCTGCAACAGCGAACCTGGTCACTTGCCGATTTCCGAAATCGCTACCTCGATCATCCTGTTATCGGCCCGCTGGCCCGACGGCTCATCTGGTCTTTTGCAGTGAAAGCCGGCCGGGTGGCCGGCATCTGGTTTCGAGACCGCATTGTGGATCCAGAGGGCAAGCCAATCCAGGGGCTTACCGACGATACGTACGTGACGATCTGGCATCCCCACGATGCGCCGACCAGCCAGGTCCTGGCCTGGCGGAAATGGCTCGAAGAACATGAAATCCGCCAGCCGTTCAAGCAAGCCCATCGTGAAGTGTACATCCTCACCGACGCGGAGCGAAAAACGGCAACCTATTCAAACCGCTTCGCCGCACACGTCATTCGCCAGCACCAGTTCTCTGCGCTGTGTCAAGCGCGCGGCTGGCGCTACAAGCTGCAAGGTGACTGGGACTCGGCCAACACGCCGACGCTTGAGCTGCCGCTCTGGGATCTGCAGGCCGAATTCTGGGTCGAGCCGATTCATGAAGGCAGACCGTTTCACGAGCGCGAGGAAGTAGGCCATACGGGAGTCTACCTGCACACGACGACCGATCAGGTTCGATTCGCACGCCGGGGAACTATGGAACCGCTCCCTCTCGACCAGGTGCCGTCGCTCGTCTTGTCTGAAGTCCTGCGCGACGTTGATCTGTTTGTCGGCGTGACCAGTGTCGGCAACGATCCGAACTGGTCGGACGGTGGGCCCGGGGGGCTCTACCGGGACTACTGGCAAAGCTACGCGTTCGGCGATCTCTCCGCGACGGCGCAGACGCGCAAGGCCTTACTCGAAACGCTCATCCCACGGCTCAAGATTGCCAGGCGCTGCACGCTTGCCGACAAGTACCTGGTCGTCCAGGGCGACTTGCGAACGTACAAGATTCATCTCGGCTCGGGCAACATTCTCATGTCGCCCAACGACCAGTACCTGTGCATCGTCCCCGGTCGCGGCTCGACGAACAAGTCGGCTGAAAGCGTTTTCCTCCCGTTCGAAGGCGACAACACTCTTTCGATTATTCTGAGTAAGGCATTTCTGTTAGCCGAAGACAAAAAGATCGCAGACCCGTCCATCGTGAGCCAGATCGGAAGGAAGTAAGTCGAGCCGAGTAGACGGATGACCGAGGCCATGCAGAGGCTGGTGGACTTCTATGCCGCAACGGGCCAGGCGGAGAAAGCCAACGAGTGGCGGGCGAAACTGGAGGCGGCACAGCCGAATCTGCCGGAACCTGAGCCATAGGCGAAAAGGACAGGCTGGGTGGCCCTGGGCGGGGAACCGCTCAGGGCTCCCACAGACCCGTACGTGCTCGCATTAGAGCATACGGTTCCTCGAATCCTGGGTTCGCTTCATGACGATTCCCCAGGCTGAAGCGACGGGCGGATAGCACGAGTAGCGTCAGCAGTCGGCCGCAATCTCATTTACTCATACCTTTTCTCGAACGTCGCCCCACTCGATCGCGAACCTGCCTCTCAGTTCCCACGTCTTTCCTATGTTGACACACATCTTGTTGAGAAAGCACGCAGACCATGGGCACACCTCCCGGCAGCAGCCGTGTTCTCGGCTATGCTCGGGTCAGCACGGATGACCAAGACCTGAGCCTGCAAATCGACGCGCTCGAAAACCATGGGATTCCGAAGTCTCTTATCTTTACGGACAAACTGTCTGGGGCGACGAGTGATCGGCCCGGACTCGCCAAATGCCTGAGCTCGCTCGGAAGCGGCGACGCACTGGTTGTCTGGCGACTTGACCGGCTCGGACGATCAATGGGGCACTTGGGAGACTTGGTCGAGGAACTGCGGGGCAAGGGGATCGGATTCCGTTCGTTGAGCGAAGGCGTCATCGATACGACAAGCGCTTCCGGCGAGCTTATCTTTAATATCTTCTCGGCTCTGGCTCAGTTCGAACGCCGGCTCATCCAGGAGCGGACCAAGGCAGGGCTGGCCGCTGCCAGAATCCGTGGTCGCAAGGGCGGTCGCCCTCCGCTGCGAACCGAGGAAGGTAAGGTTCTGCTCGCTAGAAAACTGCACTGCGATAAAACAATCGACATCGACGAGATTTGCAAGACCCTCCACATCTCGCGATCAACGTATTACCGGTATCTGGTCTTTGAAACCCCGGCAGGGCCATCGGACTAGGGGCAGTTCGTCCTTGGTCAAAAAAGGCGATCACTCGCATCTCGAAAACTCCATACGTTTTGTCGGAATCGGCTCCGCCGGTCGGGCCCGGCGACCGGCCCGGCCGGTGCGCCTCATCAATCCAACCATTCTTGAGACGATAGTAGCGGCAGGAGTCGCTTCCGGCTGCCGGTGGCAGTCAGGCAGCGGACGACCCATTGCGTGGGGGATTAATTGGATCAGATTGGGTCGCCGCACCTTACGCCAGCGCAGGTGGGCTGAAGACTGCTTTAGGAACGACCGAAAAATAACTTCCGGATTTGAGGAGAATTGATATCCTGATAGTTTGCCGGCACGAGCTTCAAGAGATTGGAGGGAAGCCCATGGATGCGTACGGGAGGGCGGTCGAGCAGCACA